>Ga0209825_1000249_pt1 | contig 49318 bp, 47 predicted proteins | sample EN8Hudsemesocosm_FD_184631 | JGI IMG/M metagenome (GOLD analysis project Ga0209825, IMG submission 184631) | Methane-oxidizing microbial communities from mesocosms in the Hudson Canyon - EN8B Hudson Canyon (SPAdes) (version 2) | ecosystem: Environmental > Aquatic > Marine > Cold seeps | place... | reverse complement strand
TTTGAAGTGGGTTGCTTAAAAATCCCAGTGGAAATAGTTTTGCCTTGATACTCAACTTCAGTTGATAGTGACGTATTAACCGATAAAAGTTGCATAAATTTAGCCTTTTTCATTTTTTGCTGATAAAGCTCCCAGTTCCTTAATCTAATGAACTTGAAGTAACATGAAAAGCATAGGCATAAATATTCGCTAAGGAAGCCCCCTTTAAAAAACCCTGTTACTTAATATTATTAACCATATCAGGCGGAGCACATATCGCTGTAGATTAATAAATTTTTCAGCGTAATAACTCAACGGCTCATCAAGGTAGCGAGTTAATAACAAGGTTTTGGTACTAAGCGTTTGCATGACACTCATCGTGCCATGCGTTCTGAACTCAGAATGATGACGGTAAGCAATGTACATGCCTTATTGTGAGTAACAAAGACAGGCGAGAACGTAGTTTTGTTTTTTAAAGCTTCTTTCACTAAACTGCTCACGCAATAAAGCATGCGCATTGCTTACCGTCATCACAGGTATTCAAGAATTAACGATTTAGTACATCATTGCGGGTAGTCTCTGCAACGGCAGCAACTTGCTCAATCAGTGCTTGGGGTACATTTAGTTCCTGTAGTGTTGCTGCTAAATCTTCTACTACAGCATCAAAATGACTATCATCTAAGCCCATTTCGACAAATTTAGCATGTGCAGTACGCATGTCTGTACCGCTATAGTTATTCGGGCCACCAAAGGCCATGGTCAAAAAGGCTTTTTGTTTAACTGCTTGTTTATCCATATCAGTCTTATCAAAAAAACGATTAATTCTTTCATCTTTTAATACGCGGCGATAAAAAATATCCACAGCTGCATCAACTGCTGCTTCGCCACCAATTTTCTCAAATAAAGATGTGTTTGTTGTATCGTTCATAAAGTTACCTGCCTAAAATTGTTAAATTATGCAAAAACTGCATCAGTAGTATCTAATATATATTGCACTTTTACAATATAAATATTACAAAAGATATTTATTGCTCCGCATAACCCATATGTTAAGGTATACTGCTCACTCTATAAATGCATAAATTGCCATTTTAACTACTTTATAGCTAAATAACGCAGCAAAAATTACCATGCAAAATCAACTTGGGTCGCGACAAGAACAAATTTTAGCCTTACTACTCGGCACTAAAACAGGCTTGAGTATTGACGTGATGGCTGGAAAACTTGAGATTTCTCGCAATGCAGTAAAACAACACCTGACCGTTCTGGAAAAAGATCTGTTAATTCAAGCGGGGAAATTTAACCTGACTAAAGGTCGACCTTCGCGTAGTTATATTTTGACTGACCTGGGAGTGAATCAATTTACTAAGCAGTATTCCTGGTTTTGTAATTTACTGATATCTGAACTTAAAGAAGAAATGGGGGGTGAGGCTTTAGCTCAGTTTATGAGCCGATTAGGTAGTAAAATTGCCGGTTCTTTAGCTGCTCAATTTAAAGACCAAAATGCCGCAGAAAAAGTGCAAACGTTAAGCGCTATTTTGCATAATTTAGGTTATCAAGCCACTGTTGAAAAACACGATGGCGCAATGACTATTAATGCCGTTAACTGTGTCTTTCATGATTTAGCTCAAGAGCATACTGAATTATGTGAATTTGACCGAAGCTTAATCCGTACCTTACTCGATAACCCCGTAGAACAAATTGAATGTATGGCTAAACAAGGGTGTGCATGTCGATTTAAAACGAAAACGTAAGCCACACTTAATTCGCTGCGTATGTGAATGCACAGGGGTAGGACGTTGTCATGATTAATGATGAACTAGGAGAGCGCAGCATGCAATCGGGGTAAGTCCCGATAATGCGGACTTTAATCGTTCAAGTTGGTGATGATTACATTGAGTCGATGAAGGCTAGGTAGTTCGAGGGTAATCTCGTGCTATTTATAAATAGGGATAGGTATTTGTACGCTTTAAAAGCCTGCTTATTGCAAAACAATAAGCAGGCTTTTTTGTGTTACTTCAGTTGTTGATAATACTCAGCTAACTGTTTAATTTCAGTGTCACTGAGTTGTTTAGCGATTACCCGCATACGGCTATAAATATCATTATGGCGTGTGCCATTTTTATAGGCGAGTAGGGTAGCTTCTGTATAGTCAGCTTGTTGTCCGGCAAGTGCTGGAATATCCATACGCTGACCTTCGCCATCGGCACCGTGGCAAGCAAAACAAGGCGGTAAAATTTTCTTACCATTGCCTTTATCAACGAGCGAAATCGCTTTGCTAATATCTACTTTGGTTGCTGGGTTTTGTGCGGTTGGCAATGATTGAAACCAGGCGGCTAAATCAGCGCTGTCTTGCTCGCTTAAACCGGTAGCAATAGAGGACATCATGGCATTATCACGTTTACCATCTGCGTAATCACGCAATTGCTTATAGGTATAATTAGCAGTTTGTCCAGCTAAGGAGGGAAACATGCCCATGCTACTGATGCCTTTTTCACCATGACAGCCGGCACACGATTCGGCCAGTTTTTCACCTTTTTTGATGTTGCCATCTTTAACAAAATTAAGTGCTTCTGGAACCCAAACCATATTCGAAGCGGGTTCTGCCGAAACAAAAGCCGGTGCGAGGCATAAAATTAAAGGAAGTATGCGTTTCATGTTTAATATCCCCATGCGCTTGAACCGTAAGTGTCCATAAAAAAGAATTGTAAAATAGGTACACCAAAGCTGATTAGCATTAATACGGCGATGACTTTGTTCCACAATTTAAAATCATTCAAATACTCAGGTAGATCTTTAACTTCATGTAAAGGCTCTGCATATTCCACTTCGCCTGCAAATACCTCTGTTGTTTTGCCAAATTGAGTTTTTACTAAGATGTAAAAAAACAAGCAGGCAGAACCGAGTAATATTAAACCACCGAGTATCATTAATATTTCATACGGTTCCCATGATAGGGTAAGTAGATTATTGTATTGCACACTAGAGATACGTCTAGGCTGACCTAATAACCCTAATACATGCCACGGTGTGGTCATAATACTCATACCAATAAACCAAGTCCAAAGTTGAACTAAGGCTAATGATTTAGAGACTAACGGTTTTTTGGTCAGGATAGGCCATAAGTAATAAGCAATCGCAAAGTACATAATAACCGTTGTACCTGCAAAGATCAGGTGAAAATGTCCTGGAACCCATGCGGTATTGTGGATCATTGCATTCATGGCATAACTGGCGTTTACAATCCCGCCAAAGCCACCAAAAATAAGCATCACTAAAGATAAAATAACCGAGAGTACCATCGGGTTGCCCCACGGTAAGCTACCTATCCAACCAAATAAACCTTTACCACCACGTAAACGCCCCGCGATTTCTAAAGAGGCAATCACAGTAAAGCCAGTGACTAAGGTCGGTAAAGCAACAATAAAGGTACCGATACCATGCAGTAATTTCCAGCCTTTTGCTTGCTCAGGATCCATATATAAATGATGGAAACCAATGGGCAAAGAAAATACTACTAAGACAATAAATGCCATACGTGCAGCTTCTTCACTGAATAAATAAGAACCCGCTTGCTTAGGAACAAACGAATAAAAAGCAATATAAGCAGGAATTAACCAGAAATAAACGATCGGGTGTAAAGTCCAAGCAAATAAGGTTCTTGCTAAGCCTGGATCAACGGTATCCATCCAACCTAGAGCTAAAGGAATGAGTTGAAATAACACTTCTATCGCAACACCTGCACTGGTCCATAACCATAATAGAGCATTGGCTGTGGTGGCAAACATCGCTAAGGGGACTGTTTTACCTGGATTGGATTTTTTCCATTGGTAAAACATCACCACCATAATGGCACACCAAACCCATGAGCCAATAACCAGTAACGTGGCTCCAATATAAAAGGCTGAATGAGCTGTTACGGGAGGGTAGAAGGTATAGAGAACTGACGCTAGACCACTAAGTAGTGGTACGGCAGCCATAACGACACCTGTGAGTGCAATAGCAAAGCCTGCCCAAGCAAGTTTTGGATTCCAAATGGGTACTTTTAAGCTACTGCTCGCCGTGTGATAACCGAAACCCATAATAAAAAAGGTGGTTAAAACAAAGGCCATTAATACACCATGTGTACTGACTGAGGCAAAATAAATACTAATAGAAGATAGCGATTCAAATAAACCACTGCGTTCTAAGACTTGAAACTCGCCCATAAAGCAGGCAACAATAAACGCTGTAAACGCCACCCACATATGGCTAAGCGCTAGATTTTTTGTTGTTGAATCATTCATTGTTGCTTTCCTCATCTGCTGTCGCTGTTGTGTTTAATACAGCCGCTTGTTTTGCTCTCGTGGCTTGCCACTCTTCTTTTTCGATCACTAAGGCTTTGCTCCACATATGATCATGGCCTAAACCACAGTATTCATTACATAGCATGGGGTATTCACCTGGGCGTGGAAAAGAACTTTCGATTTGTGAGACATAACCCGGAACAATCATGGTGCTCATATTTGTCATGGGCATATGTACACCATGTAGAACATCCATGCTCACCCAGCGAAAGGTTACTCGGGTTTCAGCAGGTAAAGTAATGTGTTTAGGGAAGAAGGCATAGCGGCCAGCAACCATGCGTACGGTAATATCGCCATTTTCAGCAACTTGTACGCCTAAATTCTCTTCTGCAAATTCTTCGCTTAAATGGATTTTTCGCGAATCAATCGTTTCTACATTACTTGGCGCATTGACGCCATGAAATAAAGCATCGATCATGATGATGCCCATAAATAAGGACACCATTCCCAGGGAAATTTGTATCCATTTTTTTTCTAAAGGATCAATATGCATAGCGCACCTTAATTGATTATGCCACGAGATAAAAATACCCCGTAATAAAGAAATAACCAGGCAACGACCATACCGCCACCGACTGACAACATTAAAACCCAGGTGCCAACAGGGGGGCTTTCGAGTATTTTTTTACGCTCTTCTTCGCTGATTTCTGTCATATTAAACCTCATTATAGTGTTGAAAACGGAGAAAATAGGGGATATGCCTTATTTTCACAATGCATTTAAGGATACACTAATGTATTGGTGAGGGCAAAAAATGTTGAATGTAAGTGGTTGATTTATTATTGTATTATTGAGTTATTCAATAAAAACTATCGTGCTAATTAATCGCTTACTGATGAATGGAGTGAGTTTTTAGAGTGAGTACAAGTAGTTAGCGGGTATTGCTGTGCGTTAGAGGAGAAAGGGTAGCTCAAGAGAGTTAAGTTTTCTTGAGCTATTTTGCAGTGAGTTATTATTTTAAATAAACAAAGTGGTACCTGACTCGCCAGCCTCACTTAAAAAAGCTGCAACGCCTCCGATTTCTACACCGTCTATCAGTTCGCTCGCTTGAATGCCCATAACATCCATAGACATCTGGCAGGCAATAAGTTGTGCGCCGCCTTCAACTAAACTTTTTAATAAATTGCCCGGTGTTTCTACGCCTTTATCGTGCATGACTTTACGTATCATTTTTGCACCTAAGCCATGCATATCCATTTTAGAGATAGTGTCTAAGTGTTCAATATCTGAAGGCAACATAGTGCTGAACATACGATCCATTAAGGGTTTATTAGTTGATGGCGCATCTTCTCTGCGGATGACATCCAGCCCCCAAAAAGTAAAAAATAGGCTAACGGGTTTTCCCATAGCGAGTGCGCCATTAGCAATAATCATACTAGCCATGACTTTATCTAAATCATCAGAAAATACCACCAGCGTTAATTTATCTTTTACTGCTGTATTTACGCTAGCGGGAACCGTTGCAACTTTACGTAACAGTACAGTCACTAAGCCTTTTTCTGCTTTTACTGAGAGTAAATCGTGGCCAGTTTTCTTTGTCCAAGCGCGAATATCACGCCCAAAAGCGGGATCAGATGCAGTGACTTCTAAGAGTTCGCCGACATCAAGCGCATCCATTGCTTTATAGGTTTTCATAATAGGACCAGGACATTGCAAGCCGATCGCGCTTAAAGTATGCAATTCACTATTGCTATCGGAGGAAATAAGCAGGCTATCGCCATTACGTTCTGCTGCTACGATCTCGGGATCACGTAATTTAAGGTCATCGTAATGAAAAATATCAGGATTAGATTGTTTATCAACTGCCCATGCGTAGGTTTTGTACCCGCCTGATAAGTTACGTACATTAGTAAATCCATGCTGCTTTAGAATTCTATAAGCAAGATAACCGCGTATACCAACCTGGCAAAATACGATAATAGGCGCGGCTTTGTCGAGTGAATCTAGCTGCTCTCTTAAATGATTGATATCAATATTACGTGCTGTTGCTATGCTGCCAAATTCGAATTCTTCGGCAGTACGCACATCAACTAATTGTAAGGCAGGATTTTTGGCTTCTAAGTGATCACGCAAGGCTCGCCAACCGGTCACCTCAACTGATTTTTCAAGAATATTGCTAGCAACATAGCCCGACATATTAACTGGATCTTTCGCTGAGCTATAAGGCGGCGCGTAAGCCAGTTCTAAATCAGTTAAGTCTTCAATGTTAAGTTCACCATGAATGGCCGTAGCAATCACATCAATACGCTTATCAACACCTTCAGCACCGACCGCTTGCGCACCTAAAATCTTACCTTCTTCAGTAAATAATAATTTAAGGCTGATCTGTTTTGCGCCGGGGTAATAACTTGCATGAGAGCCGCTATGTGTCATACAGCTTAAAAAAGGAATATTAGCCGCGTGCAACTGTTTATCGTTGAGACCTGTAGACGCCGCAGTGAGATCAAACGCTTTTAGAATAGCGGTGCCTAGCGTGCCTTTATAGTGTTTTTTATTATTGAAAATTATATTATCGGCAGCCATTCTTCCTTGGCGGTTAGCAGGGCCTGCGAGTGGAATAAGGGCTGCTTTGCCGCTAATGGTTTGGGTGATTTCAATCGCATCGCCGACGGCATAAATATCGGCATCTGAGGTTTGTAGGTAAGTATTTACTTTTATGCCACCGGTATCGCCGAGTTCAAGATCCGCTGTTTTTGCTAGACTGGTTTCGGGGCGTACACCGATAGCCATAATGATAATATCCGCTTGAATGCGGCGGCCACTTGCAAGATAGACGAGTGTGTAGTCTTCTTTATCTTCAAAGCGCTCGACTTTATCGGATAGATACAACTCTATATTTTTATCGTGCATATGCGAATGAACGATGGCTGCCATTTCATAATCAAGTGGTGCAAGAATTTGATCCATGCCTTCCACTAAAGTAGTGGAAATACCGCGCTCATGTAAATTCTCAGCGGCTTCTATGCCGATAAAACCACCGCCGATAACCACAGCACGTCGTGTGGTGTTAAGGCTGAGGTGTTGCATAATACCATCTAAATCGGGGATATTATGTAAACTAAAGACTCGTGATGAATCGATGCCCGGCAATCTAGGGTGAATAGGGCTTGCGCCTGGAGAGAGTAATAACTTATCATAACTTTCAATAATCTCTTTACCACTGGCAAGGTGACGTAAACACAGTGTTTTATTTTGGCGATCAATACTAACGGCTTCTGTGCCACTACGCACATCCACTTGATAGCGATTTTTAAACATTGCTTCTGAGGTAACAAGTAGCTGTCCACGCTCGGGAATCGTCTCTGATATGTGGTAGGGAAGGCCGCAATTAGCAAAGCTAATGTAATTTCCACGTTCAACTAAAATGATTTCTGCCGATTCATCATTACGACGCAAGCGTGCTGCGGCTGTTGCTCCACCTGCTACGCCACCTACGATTATTATCTTCATGGGAATTACCTTTGCTGAATGTTTGAATGAGTCGCGCTGTATGCGGAATATTATAAAAACATTATATAGTGATTGATCGCTGAGGAAGTGCTATTTTTTCACTGCCTTGGATAAATACTGAGATGTTCATCTGCTTAGTTTGGTATATTAGCTATTGTTAAAATAAAAAATAGATGTATTTTTATTTACTTGAAAAAAAAATAATAACGAGGAATTTTAGAATGAAACTTAAGCAAACTTTATTGGCCGCTGTGGCGCTTTTATTATCGGTGTCTGCTAATGCGGCAGAAGTTAAATTAGAAGATAACTCTCTAATTAAAGGCAAATGGACCTTATATGCTGAAGCGATTGATCGCCATAAAGAGCAAGTAGCACTTTTTGGAGTTTGGGATTTTAGAGATAACGGCGTTTTAAATACAGTCACCAGTGATCGTTATGGACGCACAAAAAATCTAGAAATCGATCTTACTTACAAAGTTGAAAATGGTGTGATTAAAAAGCAGAAAACACCTGGTCGCTCTAAAATGGAAACCTGTAAAGCGGTTGAATTAGATGATGATAATATGATTTTAAAATGTACTTTCGTACATTTGTTCTTTAAGCGCTAAGCTTTGATGAATGGGGCAGCTTAGGTGTTGCCCTTATTCTGCTTTCCAGCTATTTTCACTGAGAAATTCGCTTAGCTCTTGACCGGCTGCCCAGTTTTCAATTTCTAGCATTGGTTTTGTGTAAAATTCTTCTACATGGCCTAAGCATAAAATCGCAATCGCATGACTGCCTTCCGGCATATTCAATAAATGTCCTAATTTTTTAGGATCAAATAACGAAACCCAGCCCATACCTAAGCCTTCTGCACGCGCGGCTAGCCAGATATTTTGAATGGCACAAGCGGTAGAGGCAATATCCATCTCAGGTAAGGTTCTACGCCCAAAAATATGCTGTTCGCGATGATTAGGTAAAGCAACAACCAGCAGCTCGGCACATTCTAAAATACCTTCGACCTTTAACTTCATAAAATCATCTTCACGCTCGCCTAAAGCGTTAGCAGTGAGCTTACGCTCTTCATCAACTAGTTTATGAATTGACTGGCGTAATGAGGTATCGGTAATACGAATAAAACGCCAAGGCTGCATTAAGCCGACACTGCCAGCTTGGTGAGCTGCGTTAAGTAGTTTGTTTAGGGTATCAGTCGGAACCGCTTTATTTATAAAGTGACGCATATCTCTGCGTTCGGCAATGGCGCGATAAACGCCTGCTATTTCTGCCTCGCTGAATTTATGTTTATCCATAAAAAAGTACCCAACTAATGATAAAAGCCGTTTCACTTAATTCGACACTGGCACCATACACATCACCAGTTACGCCTTGTAAACGTTGTAATGCTAAATGGCGAATAAATAAAATAAGCAGACAATAAGGCAAGATAGCCCATAAACTAAACCATGCACAAAGTAGTAGCAGGCTAATCGTAATGATTTGTGCTCTGCGTTTAGGGAAGTGGTTCAGTAGAGCACTGCCTAAACCGTTTTCACTTACATAAGGGCTGGTTAGCATTAACATAAGAATGCTTAAGCGACCCAATAGTGGTGCGATAAGTAAGGGCAGGGCGTATATTTGCTTATCTAATAAACTTTGTAGCGCAGCCCATTTTAAGAGTAGCACAAGCACTAAATAAATAACCGCAATCGGACCTGCTGCGGGGTCCTTCATTACTTTTAAAGTACGCGCCTTGTCACCCAAACCACCCGCCCAAGCATCGCTACAATCGGCTAAACCATCTAAGTGTAAGCCACCAGTGATAGCAACCCAGAGGCTAAGTATTAGGGCGGCATTTAATGCGTTATTATTCGGCGGTAGAAAATTTGCTAGTGCTAGCAGTAAGGCACCGATTAATAATCCAATAAAAGGATAAAACAGGACCGATTGCCCTAAACGCTGATTTGAGTAATTAATGGAGACATTAATGGGAATACGCGTTAAAAATTGTAGGGCAATGATAAAAGAGTTAAACATTAAGCGTGCTGCTATTTTTTTAAAGGACGACCTTCAGAATCCATGTACATTTTACCGGTTACTAATAAGACACCTTCAACAAAGGGCCATAGGTAACCGCCACCAAAACTAAGTGCAGTAACGACTGTTTGAATCGTAGCGATTTTGTAAAAACCTAAATACCAGCGATGTCCGCCGACGATGCCTGTTAGTGGGAAAAAGGCGAGTGCAATGGCAATTCTTCGTGATTTGACGGCTTCTTTTGGTTCTTTGTAGCTGCCAATTAACGTGACTAAATTAGCTGTATCGCCTTCGGCTTCAAATAAAACATTAGACTCTTCGCGGGGGGCAAGTGTTTCACTCCAATCATCAACGTGAAATCCATAGAATTGTTCGTCGCACTCAATAACACCTGTTTGAGTCGTTTCGTCGTAGCTTTTGATTTTTCCGATCATAATGTTTGTTTTGTTCTATTCTATAAATAATATAGGCGTGATTTTACTCTATCTATTTAGCTTGTGGATGTTTTTCGCAGAGGATTGATTTATACTTCGGTTTCAAGTCTTAAAAATAATGGAGAGATAAGAATGATAAAAAAATCTTTAACCTTAGCTGGGTTAGCCGCTGTCTTAGTATTTTCAAACTCTGCTATGGCTTATAAATCAAAATATACGCATGATGGCTGTAAAAAACCACAGTTTAAAAATATGCAGCCTGAAGCCTATAATTCAGATACTAAAATAGAAGCGGATGCTGAAGCTGAAATATCGTTTACGGTTTCAAGTGATATAGAACCGGCGAGTATTAATATTGTGGCAAAAAAGATCCCTTTAAAATATAAGCATGAATTTAAAGGTTCTTTTTATCAAATAACAGCTAAGTTACCGGCTGAACTATCGGGTAAATATGCACGTATTAATGTAGATGCGACTGCATTGATGGGCTGTGTGGGTAAAGATGGTTGGTTAGTTAAAATTAAAAATTAATCACCTAAATTTACTCGCTGAATCGGATTTATAGGCTGATTTTTTAGTTGTGTGAATCAATATTGTAGCCTGTATGGAGGTACAGAATACGGGATAAATAGTGCGTTGCCCCCCCCCCGTATTACGCAAACTTCATATAGGCTACATGATGTATTCGAATCGATTTCACACATAACTAAAGATAGCTTCGTAGGGTGCGCCTTACGCACCTATATTCCTAATACAGAGTTTTATTTTCTTGAATCTGCCATGCATCAAAGGGCTGAAGTGCGCTATCTAAATTTAGTTTCTGCATAAATAAACACCTGTTTTCAGGTGCTTTCGGTACTTCATCATAAATAAAACTATCATCAAATCCTGCGTTTGCAGCATCATTACGGCTACAGGCAAAATAAACGGCTTTTAATCTTGCCCAATAAATAGCACCTAAACACATTGGGCAGGGTTCGCAGCTAGTGTAAAGCGTACATTCAGATAATTGAAAATCTTGTAAGGATTGACAAGCACTACGAATTGCCATGATTTCAGCATGGGCAGTAGGGTCTAAATTGCGCGTGACGGCATTGCCACTGTGCGCAATAATTTTATTATTTTGACAAATAATCGCCGCAAAGGGCCCGCCACCGGTTTTTGTGTTCTCTAAAGCAAGATCAACTGCTTGCTGTAAAAAGTCTTCATGGTGCATTGTTAAACTCCTAGCGTCTTAGACCTGAATGCTACTCATCATATAGGTGAGATATTTTTGAGCGTATACCTTTGACGATAAGAATTAATTTATGGATGGTAACTTGTTGTTGATCTTGAATTTCAGTGAAACCTTGTATTTTATCTTCGGCAGATAAGAGTTGCTGTTCAAGTTCTTTGATTTGTTCGTGCAGTTGTTCATTATCTGAACAGACGCGTTGTAACTCATCTTGAATATTGGCTTTTAAATGATCTGCTTGAATAGCAAATTGATCTATTTGTGTTTGAATTTCAGAGTCTAATTCAGCCACTTCGGTTTCTAGTGATTGTATTGCTTCAGCGCCTGGTAGGTTATTATCAACCGGTTCTGAGGCTTCATATTCAAGCTTAGTCGCCTCTGTCTCTTCAGGGGTATGCGTATCTGTGTTATCAGCTATTTCTGACGCTTGTTCAGGGGCAGTATTTTCGTTCTCTGCGGCAAGTCCTTCAACTGGCTCTTCTTCAGGTATTTCTTGAATTCCACTAGCCGCTGCTTCAGCGTCTATTTCTGCTTGATCATCAGCGACCCGTTCATCAGTTTCTGCTACGGGCTCAATAATTGCTTCAATGGCCGGTTCAGTGTCAGTGGAGGCAGGAGCAGACTCTTCTTCCATTGCGCTGCTGAGGAGATTATCAAGCGCCGCATCTTGTGAGGGTTCCGCTGTGATTTCTGCATTGCCTTCCTCAGTTGAAGTATCGACTTCTGAGTTATCGGCGGGGGATTCTTCTGCGATTATTTCTGAGCTAGCCGTGTTTTCACTCTCTTGCGCAATGCCTTCTGTTGCTTCTATTTCAGGACTATCTTGAGCTTCACTAGCGACTTCTTCGGCTATAGGTTCGGCTGTGTCATCATCACTTGCATCATTGAGTAAGGCATCAATATCTATGCTTTTTAATACCTCTTCTGTTACGCTATCAGTTACTATTGTATTCGCCTCAGTTAATACTTCTACAGCGCTTTCTTCAAGAGGTGCTTCAGAGCTAGCGGTTTCTGCCTGCTCGTTGGGGTCTATGCCTAAATTAGCATTAATCATTTCTTCAATGCTAGAGGTATTGATATTGTCTTCATCAGTGCTCATTGATCGCTTCCTTTAGATATTTAATGCGTTCACTTATTCATTGTTTTATATTACTCAAACTTTATCATTGCGCTGCTTTTTTTGCCAAAGTAATCATAAAATCAGTTTCTATGGATAAATTATCGGCTGCCTGTATTTGCTGTAGTGTTTCATTGTTAGCTCGCCATGCAAAGGGTGTCATTTGTAATAAAGCCAAGCGTTGTATCGGGTTAGGTGTGATTTGATAACTCAAATTTTCGCGATGAATGACTTCAAATCCTGAGGGTATACCGATGTCAGTATTATGGTCTTTAACCTCGGTGTAAATGAATTCTCTTAGCTGCCAAAGGTGCCGTGGACCCGGAGTAACGATCAGTAATAAACCTTGTTGTTTTAATAAACGTGTGACTTCTTGCTCGTTCGAGGGCGCATAAACACGCAAAATTAAATCAAAATAAGCATCGGAATAAGGCATATTGTTACTGCTAGCCACAATAAAATGCGCTTCTTTTTGTTTTTTTGCAGCCGCAATGATGGCATTTTTGGCGATATCTATGCCGTGTAATTCAATGTCAGCGGGGTTTTTATGTAAAGCCATAATTTGCCGACTGTAATAGCCTTCACCACAGCCCATATCTAATAACTTTAGTTTGGTATTAGCCGGATGGTGGTCTTCAATTATCTGAGTGATCGTTTTGGCTAAAGGCTGATAAAATCCGGCTTCCAAAAAATCACGGCGTGCGCGCATCATTTCTTTACTATCGCCGGGTTCTTTAGATTTTTTATGCTGTGCAGGGAGTAAATTTAAATACGCTTCTTTGGCAATATCAAAATGATGATTATTTTCACACTGATAACTTTTAGAACTATCAGCTAAGCTGAGAGATGAATGACAGATAGGGCAAATATAGGGCATAGATAAGGAAGGGGGCAATTATCACGTTAAGTTTCTGGCACTGGAATGTTTAACCTTCCCAGGATTAGTTGTTTAAGCATCCCAGATGGGTAACTCAATCAAGCAGGCATTCTGCATTATTAGATACCTGCAGAGCAATCATACAATAATGCTTGAGTACCTTCCATGTACTCACTGCCTTTAATCGTTGTTGTAGGAGATCTACTGGCCAAAGATATATTCAACAGAAAAATTAAGCGACCAAGTGGGGCCTGCATCGGGCGTAACTGGATTGTAATAGGCTGCTAAGCGACTATTAATTGCATTGTTTCCCAGCTTGAATAATTTCCCTACTCCAGCACCAATAGGAACAGTCCAGCGCTGTTCTGTATTAGATCGCCAATTAGCGACCATTTGCAGATCTGAAAGTAAGTACCAGCCTTGTGAAAAGTTGTAATAGACGGTTGGCTGTATAATCATCTGACTAACGTCTTCTCGGCCTGAGCTACCAATAACAGACCATATTTGTTGCACTTCTAAGCTAACCGTCCATTGTTCAGGCTGATAAACTAACATGACTGCGGGGCCAACACTAAATTTACCACTGCCCAATTCTCGCGAAGGCTCATCAGTTGGAAATGTAAAGGTGGGTCCTATTCCAAAAGTAAATTCATCTCCTATAGTAGATGAAAAATAACTAGTAAAATCGGTATCAGCTAAGCCTGCAGCATAGCCATCACTACCACCATGTCCATCACCAGTATAAGGTTCAGGTAAGTCTTTAATTCCAGTTATATCACCGAGGGTTCCCATTAAATTTAAGGTTAATTGATTAATAATATTCCAACCTTCAAGCCTGATTGGCATAATGGGAGAAAAGCTACCTATATGCACTTCACCATCAGCTGCTCCGCCATGAAACTTGTAGCGAAAGGGTAACTTGAAATTGGGGCTTAAAGGATTTTGAGCTACTTTCTGCCACTTTGCATAGGCAGAAGGTTTCTCTTCTGCTGATATTGATAGCGATAAAAAAAGGCAGCAAAAAGATAATAAAGAGCGTTTCATTAATTAACCTTTAGGAAAGTGCGGGTGAGCTTGGGTGTTAAAAGAAAAATCATCTGCTACAGGCTCAATTTGAAAAATACGATTAGGCATTTTAGTATTAAATTTACGCTCACCACCATGAGCATCACGCTCGCGTAAATTAAATGTATTACAATCAGCAATTAAGTGTGAACCTAAAGGTTGCTCGATTGAATCTTGTACCCATTTGACAGGGAATAACTTATTAGTGCCTGAAATAATCTCCAATAATTGGAAATTACGGTCATAAATATGCGTTTCACCTTTGCGTGAGTTAGACAACATATATCCCTTTGAATGCGGACGTATATGATGCGCCCCATTTAAATTTTCAATTACAGGCTCTAACGTTAAGGTTTTTCTATCAATACGCACAACCTTACCTTGATAAAAAAGAATAGTAAGAATTTTACTCTCATCATAAGGGTCGACAATGGCTGAATTTAAGTGAGTCGTTTGTAATTTTCCCGAATAACAAAGCGTACGGTGATCAAAATTACGGTCAATTGTACGTTCACCACCACCATAACGGGTAGGGTAGCCTTGCTCGGTAGCAAACCAATCCCAGATTATTTCACCGTGTAAATTAACCTCTAAAATGGCATCTATACCACTAGAGGTTACTAATAATCCGTTTTTAGTGCGTCGTAAGGAGCGCATCTGAGAAAATAAAGGATGCTTAATAATGAGGTCAATTTCGCCTTGATCGTTTAACCTGAGGATATGCTCATCACCAGGCTGGCCATCAATACAACAAGGTAAACCAGTGATAAAGTAGAGGCCTTCCCCAGTAACATATTCCATCCCAAAAGGCTTAGTAGGGAAAATTTCATCTAACAACTGAAACCTGCCTAAAGGCTCAATTTGTTCTAACAACTGAATTTTGCCACCGGGAGAGCCGATGAAAACATCATTAGATTTATCTTTTCCTCTTATTATTCGGTTTAAGCGAAACTTGACATAATCCCAGTTAGTTTGTGGATATGAAATTAAAAATCGCATTGTAAAATTTCCGTATTAAATTAAAATATTGTGTTTTTTTTTGGAGAGGACTTGAACAAAAACTAAGCTAAATACTCATAGTGAATGAGTATTCTAATAACTCACTTGCGGAGTGATCTCTACAAATATGTAATAAGACTTTATGATGAATTTGCTTTTTACACTTAAAACTCAAGATAAAATAGAATAAGAGGCTGTGAAACACGAGAACCGAGTTAATAAAAACTATTTAAAGATCATAGCTAGTGTTTTTTATGTGCCTAACAGCCTCATTAGTTTTTTAAAGCTAACCTATTTAAAAGTAATCTCAATGCGGCGATTTTTCTGGCGGCCGTCACGAGTTGTATTTTCGGCTATTGGCTGACTTTGCCCGTAGCCTAGAGTAGTGATGCGACTTTCAGCCACGCCTTTAGTCACTAAAAGGTTGCGAATAAAATCAGCGCGTTGTTGTGATAAATCTTGATTTAATGTATCACTACCTGAGTTATCAGTATGGCCAGCAATAGTCACTTCTTTTGCTTTAAATTTGCTCATATAGCCAGCTAGCATATTAATTCCAGTCGCGGCTCCAGGGACTAAGTCAGAAGTCCCGGTTACAAATTCAATTTTACCAAAGGCTAATAAAATTTCACGCTCAGCCTCATTTGCTTGCATGGCAAGTAACTGTTGTTGAGCTTGATCTTGTTCTGCAATGACGGCTGCGGCAGCTAATTGTCCTTGTTGAATTAATAAATCTTTACTATTCTGCATAGCTTGCTCTGCAGAAGCCATATGTTTAGCAGTATTTATTTGTGTGCTGCTTATATAAGCAATAGATGCTAAGTCTTCTTCTGATGTTGCTGTCGCACTAGTCAGTAAGGTTTTGTTTGCGTTTGCTAATTGATCCGCAGAGTATTTTTGAATAATTGGATCATTTGCTGCTGTTTGGTATGCTTTTTCAGCATCTAATAGTGATTGTGGTTTTTGTAATTCAGCACAGCCGACTGCAAGTGTAGCTATTAGAACAGGAGTAACTAGTTTTTTTACGGTTAATTTTTTCATAAATAGATCCAAGTAGAAGTGAGAGAAATCATAAAAATTTATTTAAGCTGTATTTTTAAGCTTTCTTGTATTTGACTTTCAGCTAATTTGGCTTTGCCATCTTTAGCTTTAGCTTGTGCTAGCTCAGCTGTCGCTGCTGATTCCTTCGCTAAGCGTAATGCTAGCTCATTATTATCTTCTTTTACTTCAGATTGAGCTTGCTGTAATTTATTTTTTGCTCTTTCTAGCTCAACAGCAGCATAGTTATTTGCTCCCATGTTTTGTGCTGCATGAATCGTTGCTTCTGCGTAAGCAAGTTCTGCTTTTGGTGTATCTATACCGCAGGCAGTAAGTCCTGAAACAGCTACACTTAAGATAGATGCTCTAATGAGTAACATGGTATTTGGTTTTTTGATCATAACTAAGAACTCCATTTTAAAAAAAGAAATGTGACATAGAACTTCAGTGCTAAATTAAAAACTAAGTATATTATTAATTGCACCTTATAGACTATCCCCCTATTAATATAGGAAAAAACCTATATAAGGAGTATAAGATAATTTAATTTTTAAGTCAGCAATTATCAATTTCACCACTTAACACTAAATTGAGAGTTGCTGGGGGGGCTTAATAACTGTTTATTGATAAATGGCGCTATTAGCAATGCGTTGATCTATTTTTTGTAGCATATATTGATATTCTGGGCTGTAAATAGATTGGTATTTTTTTTCAAATTCGGCAGTACTTAAATTTTCTGGTAAGTCTTTAATGGTGGGAATAAAATCACGGTAGTGCGTTGTTAGGCCCATTTTTTTTTGTAAAAGCCGTGCTTTTTTAGCGGAGGCCGTAGCAAAACTGCCAAAGTGTATGCCTGCTTTATTCGCGGCTAAATCTACAAAGCTAAAACCACTTTGCTTTTTGGCATCGTTGATTTCTTTTTCAACACTTAGCATCTGCGCTAAATTCTGATTACTGGAGATTGCTAAAGCAGCAGAGCCTATAAAATGTTGTGTAATATCTTGGCGTTTATAGGCATAAACGGGTAACAAGGCAATGGTATTTTGGTATTTAAAATGGCGAGATTGGTTAATGTAATTATTAGCGATCAAAATAGCAAAGCGATTTTCTTCGATAGGGTTACCTTGGACTGATCGTTCTTGAGCGAGTGCAAACAAAGGTTGAAGAATTTCATGAATCGAGAGTAACCAATTAGGGTTATGTTGCTGCAAACTATTACTAAGTCTTTGCTGGTAGAGGTTGAGCACATCTAAATTGACATTTGGCAGCAATAAATTGCGTAAGTGGCCTAAAGTACTTTTAGGTAGGTAATAATTAATATGTAATTGATTATCTTTTAAATAAATAGTGTTTAAATTTTGTTTAATAAGCTCTAAATAATGCTGTAAAGGACTTAACTTAATAACAAAGCCTAATAAAAACTCAGCATATTTATCTGGAATAGCTATTTTAGCTAAGTGTAATTGACTGATTTTTACGGTGGCTTTATCGGGGAAGTAAAGTTCGAAACTCAGATTAATGCCGCGCTGAAAATATAAAGCATGAAAAAAGGGGAAGTGAATTAAAAAGTGAATGTTTTGTGTTTGTATTTGAATAGAGGACTGGTTGCTTACATAGCTTTTTAGTAGATAAGCAATTGCAATATTTAGATCACGCTCTGTTAGCGTTAATTTAATATTTTCGCCTTGAGACTGCTGATGGGCAGAAAGAATGTTTTTAGCGCGATGAATATCGGAATTGCTTAAATTCCACTGCAATAATGGTGTGTAAGTAGGCGAACTAATAAACCACAAGCTAACAACCAGAACTAAGCAGAGTATGAGTAGTTGATAGCTTATGCGTTGTAGCATAGGTATTAGTTAATGGCTAAAGTGAAATCTGCCCGCTCAAGGTAGTTTTGCTCTTGCTGTAAATCGGCATGAGTTAAAGGGGCATCGAGTAACCAGTTATCGGGGAAGCTAAGCTGCATATTTTTTTTGGTGAGAGTCACTTTAAAATCAGGTAAGTCACTATGGCTACGGTTTCTTTGTAATAAGACGGCGAGTCTTAAAATTATCACCATATAAAAAGAGAGTTTATCCCACGGCTCATGTAATTCAGCTATTTTTTTTATTGGAATCTTGCGGCGATGGGAAAGAACTAAGATTGATAATAGGTTTTGGTCTTGCTGAGAAAAACCTGATAAATCGCCATGCTTAATAATATAAGCGCCATGTTTGTGATATTGGCTATGAGCAATATTACGCCCAATTTCATGTAATTCGGCCGCCCATAAGAGCTCTTGTAGCATGATTTTATAATGTGCTCCCAAGAATGGCTTTACTTGTTTCATTATCAAGTTAATTGTATTTTTTACTAATTCTGCCTGACCGGTATCGGTATTGTAATGTTTTGCTACGGTCGATACGGTTTTTGAGCGTACGTCATGGTTAGATAGGCGACCTAAATGGTCGTAAATCAGTCCTTCACGTAGTGCGCCGTCAGAAACACTCATTTTCTCTATACCTAAACTGATAAAGGTGGCATAAAGTATGGAAAATCCACCAATAAAAACAGGTAACCTATCGGGATCGAGTGCTTCTAATTTGAGATCTGAGGTATGGCTACATTTGAGAATGTGTTTTTTTAACTGCTCTAAGCCTTCTAGGGTAATATCGCCTGTACACCAGTTATGCGCTAATAGGACTTTGCGAATAGCGCGAATACTGCCCGATGCGCCGATCGCTTCATCCCAATTTTTGTTGGTAAATTGCTTTTTATCACCGCGTAAGCGTTGCTTAACAAATAATATACTGGCATTTAATCTTTGTAGGTTAATTTGCCCATTAGCAAAAAAACGATTACTGACAGTAACACAACCCATGCGTAGACTTTCTTTTTTTGCAATGGTGGGGCCTGTGCCAATAATATACTCGGTACTACCGCCGCCAATATCCATCACCAAACGTCGATCTGCATTGCTTTGCAGGCTATGAGCAACCCCCTGATAAATAAGCCGAGCTTCTTCAATCCCTGAAATAATATGAATGGGATAATCGAGCGCTTTTTCTGCCTGCTGTAAAAATTGCGTGGCATTTTTGGCAGTACGTAAAGTATTAGTCCCTACGATATGCACATTGCTTGCTGGAAAACCTTGAATACGTTGGCCAAAACGTTTTAAACACGCCAGTGCCCGCTCTTGCGTTTCATCATCAAGAATATTTTTTTCATCTAAGCCAGAGGCCAAACGCACCATTTCTTTAATACGATCTATGGTTTTTAGCTGACCATCGACTACGCTGCAGATAATCATATGGAAACTATTGGAGCCCAAATCAATCGCGGCAATGAGTTCAGAAGTTTGTTCTATAATTTGTTCGGTGGTGTCTGTCAATGTCTTATCTGCTATAGTTGTCATCTTTTTTCTTAATGTAACCCATTTTTTTGATGGCGTTAAGTCTGTTTAGTTTTTTGCGCGCTAAAGCACATTAAAAACGCTAAGCGAGACCCGATTATATAAAGGCTAAGTACCCGAAATGAAAGCATTATCAATTCGTAATTTAAAGAAAACCTATGCCGGTGGATTAACGGCAGTTAAGGGGATTGATTTGGACGTGGAAGAGGGTGATTTTTTTGCCTTATTAGGGCCGAATGGCGCAGGAAAATCAACCACCATTGGTATTATTAGTTCCTTAGTGAATGCGACCAGTGGTGAAATTAAGATTTTTGATGCGGACTTAAAAAAACAAACGCAATTGGCTAAAAGTTATATAGGCTTAGTACCGCAAGAGGTCAATTTTAATCAGTTTGAGACGGTTTTTAATATCGTGATGAATCAAGCTGGGTATTACGGCATGCCGAGAAAAGAGGCGCTGATACAAACAGAATACTGTTTAAAGCTCATGCAGCTTTGGGATAAAAAAAATACCGTCTCACGCCGCTTATCAGGCGGAATGAAACGCCGCGTGATGATAGCGAGAGCGATGGTACATAAACCGCGATTATTAATTCTAGATGAGCCTACAGCGGGTGTCGATATAGAAATTAGACGCTCTATGTGGGAAACCCTGCGTGAAGTGAATAAACAAGGTACCACCATTATATTAACCACACATTATTTAGAAGAAGCGGAAACCTTATGCCGTAATATCGCTATTATTAACCAAGGTGAGATTGTTGAAAATACAAATATGCAACATTTGTTGGCGCGATTAGATGAGGCGCATTATGTGTGTGATATAACCGCTGGCGATCATGTTATGCCAGAGATCGCAGGCTACAAAATTAGCCAAGATAATGCCAATCAAATCACGGTTTCGGTGTCTAAAAGTTTAGGCTTAAATGATTTGTTTAAAGGCTTAACCGATGCTGGGATTGAAGTGCTTAGTTTGAAAAATCAATCTAATCGCCTAGAGCAATTATTTTTAGATTTAATTCACCAATAGGCCCTGATTTTTAGTTGAGAATCTGCTACTATGTACGCTTTATCGTACAGGTTGAATGGGCGTTATTATGGATGCAATAAGTTACACCGCAGTAAGAGCAAACTTAGCAAGGACGATGGCTAATGTATGTAATGATCATGCGCCGATTATTATCACCCGTAAAAGCGAATCGCCTGTTGTCATGATGTCCTTAGATGATTATAACGCAATGGAAGAGACGACTTATTTATTGAGATCCCCTGCCAATGCAAAACAATTACTGGATGCGATTACAGAGCTTGAAGCCGGCAATGGAATAGAGCAAGAGCTTATTGAGTGAAATTATTATTTTCAACAAAGGCTTGGGAACAATATTTATATTGGCAATCGACCGATAAAAAAATACTAAAACGTATTAACTTGTTGATTAAAGATATTCAAAGAACACCCCACCAAGGGCTTGGAAAGCCTGAACCCTTAAAACATGGCTTGTCAGGCTATTGGTCTCGTCGTATTAATGATGAGCACCGAATAGTATACAAATATCAAGAAGACACCCTTTTTATTGCCCAACTCCGCTACCATTACGGAACCTAACTATGCGTATTCATTCCTTACCGGCCCAATTAGTTAACCAAATAGCGGCGGGCGAAGTGGTCGAACGGCCTGCTTCGGTTGTCAAAGAATTACTTGAAAACTGTTTTGATGCGGGTGCAACACACGTTAGCGTAGAAATAGAAAAAGGCGGCGCAAGTCTTATAAAAATTAGAGATAACGGCTGCGGTATAGAAAAAGACGATTTACCTTTGGCGCTATCACGCCATGCCACCAGTAAAATTCAATCGCTACACGATTTAGAACAAGTTAGTACGATGGGCTTTAGAGGTGAAGCGCTTCCCAGTATTAGCTCGGTATCACGTTTAAATTTAATTTCGCGTGTAGAAAACAGCAAATGTGCTTGGCGCGTTCAAGCCGATGGCACAGAAGAAGAACTCGATCCTCAACCCGATCCGCACCCACAAGGCACCACGATTGAAGTGTGTGATTTGTTTTACAACACACCAGCACGGCGTAAATTTTTAAAAAGCGATAAAACTGAATTTACCCATATCGAAACCTTATTTAAGCGCATGGCATTGAGCCGCTTTGATATAGGTTTTGAGCTAAAAAATAATCAACGTGTGGTGTTTGATTTTAAACTGGCGAATACAGCAGAGGAGCAAGCGCAACGTGTTGCTAAAATCTTTGGAGCTAGCTTTTTAGACAATGCGATCAGTTTGGATTTTGCGGCATCAGGCATGCGCTTAAATGGTTGGGTAGGTTTACCGACGTTTTCGCGTAGTCAGCAAGATATGCAGTATTTTTATGTGAATGGCCGTTTGATAAAAGATCGTTTAGTCACGCATGCGATTAAACAAGCGTATCAAGATGTGCTATTTAGTGGTCGTCACTCGGTGTATGTTCTCTATTTAGAGCTCGACCCAAGCTATGTGGATGTTAATGCGCACCCGCAAAAATTAGAAGTGCGTTTTCGTGAAGGCCGAACGGTACATGATTTTTTATTTAAAGCCTTACATCGCTCATTGGCGGATGTGCGCCCTAAACCGCAAGAAGCAGAAAGTGTCGAGTTACCACCGGTTGTTGATTTTACGCCATTACCGGTAACAGAAAGACCAGCAAGAGTGGCGCAGCATTACCAGCCCAAAGCCGCGCCTATGCAGTCTGCTTTACCGGTTAGTGTCGATGCACAAATTGAAGCTTACACAAAGTTAGTTGCCCCTGAAAAAACATTTAATATACAAGAACCCGCTACTGCTGCCATTGAATTACCTAAAGCTGAGCTTGCACCACCCTTAGGTTATGCCGTCGCACATTTACATGATGTGTATATTCTTGCTGAAACTGAAAATGGTATTATTTTGGTCGATGCCCACGCGGCGCATGAGCGAGTAACCTACGAGCGCTTCAAACAACAATATCACCAATGTGCAGTGCCCACACAGCCCTTATTATTGCCGATACAAGTGCAAGTGAGCAGTGCTGAAGCGGATTTGGCCGATGATCAGCAGGCGTTTTTTATGGAGCTGGGTTTCGAGCTTAATCGCATGGGCGAAGAAACGCTGATTGTGAGATCAACCCCTGCTTTACTGGCGGAAATGGATGTTGCTGCTTTAGTGAAAGATATATTGGCAGATATTATTGAACATGGCATGAGTGAGCGCGTAAAAGAGCAAAGCAATGAAATTTTAGCGACGATTGCTTGTCATGGTTCGGTTAGAGCGAATCGCCATTTAACCGTACCGGAAATGAATACTTTATTACGCGATATGGAAAAAACCGAACGTAGCGGGCAATGTAATCACGGGCGACCGACGTGGGTAGAGTTAAGTAAAAAAGAATTGGATGCGTTGTTTTTACGCGGGCAATAATCGTTTTTTATAAAGCCGTCTTATGAAGATAAACATGAATAATACAGAGCTATTACCCCCGGCAATTTTTTTAATGGGGCCAACCGCCTCAGGGAAAACGGCGCTTTCTGTTGAGCTGGCTAAACGCTTTAATGCGGAAATTATCAGTGTCGATTCGGCTTTAGTATTTAAAGGTATGAATATTGGGACTGCCAAACCTACAGAAATAGAAAGAGGTGGAATTAAACATCATTTAATTGATATTTTAGACCCTGCTGAAAGCTATTCAACGGGGGGGTTTAGAAAACAAGCCTTGGCTTTAATGGCTGATATTACCGCACGCGGTAAGATTCCCTTGTTGGCTGGCGGAACGATGCTGTATTTTAATGCACTGTATCATGGTTTAGCGGAACTGCCGAGTGCAGATGAAGCGTTACGCAAAGAGTTAGATATGGAAGCGCAGTTAATTGGCAAACAAGCAATGCATGATCAATTAAAACAAGTAGATCCTACTGCTGCGGCACGTATTCATCCTAATGATCCACAGCGGGTACAACGCGCATTGGAAGTGTATCGATTAACGGGTAAATCGATGACAGAACTGCATGCAGAAGCCAATGCCAAGCCTATTCCTTATCGACAAATTAAGCTGGTGATTGCGCCGCAATCGCGAGCAATTTTGCATGAGAAAATTGCCCTACGTTTTCAACAAATGTTGGATAACGGCTTGATAGAGGAAGTGCGTACTTTATACCAGCGTGGTGATCTTAATACTAATATGCCCGCGATACGTGCAGTCGGTTATCGACAAGTATGGAATTATTTGGACGGGAATATTAATCTCGATGAACTACGCGAACAAGGGATTGCCGCGACACGCCAATTAGCAAAACGCCAATTTACTTGGTTACGTAGAGAAACAGAAGCACAGTGGTTTTATACCGAAGAAATAGACGTGTGTGAGCAAGTCACGCAGTGGCTAAAACCTCAACTTAATTAAGTCTTTATAATAAATAATTGCATTAATTTACTAACTGCGTAGAATCAACCATCCATTTTCTGGTCCTGAAGGATATTCATTCCTGATGGTTAAAAGGGAAGTTTGGTGCGGTTTTATACCAATGCCAACGCTGCCCCCGCAACGGTAAATAAGTTAAAAATCCTAGAAAAACCACTGTGTGTAAGCATGGGAAGGTCGTGATTTTTGTTTTTAAATACTTATAAGCCCGGAGACCTGCCTGAAAATTTTATTTGGTGCAGCGGAGGGCTGTTAGCGAAATGAATGTGCTTTTCATGCTGTTTATTCGTTTGTTTTTCCTCTGTTGTGATCTTTACACTTTTTTTGCGCGGGCGGCGCAGAGGTAATTATGAACAAAATTTTTATTGCCAGTCCTTTTTTATTAAGCACACTTCCTTTTTTGGCTATCGCTGAAGAATCGCTAAAACTTTCTCCTGTTACGGTCACATCGACACGTAGCCAACATGACTCACGATTAACATCCAATACGGTAATTAGCCGAGAAGATATTGAGCGTAAACAACTTAAAAGTGTTGAAGAAGCTTTACGTGGTGTCGCGGGTATTAATATTACAAATAATGGGGGCTTAGGTAAGCAGACTTCAATTTATTTGCGTGGTACAGAATCTGATCATATTTTAGTTTTAATAGATGGGATTAAAGCCGGTTCGGCAACTAGTGGTGCTGCGGCTTGGCAACATATACCAGTGAGTGAAATTGAATCGATTGAAGTGGTTCGAGGCCCCAAATCTAGCCTATATGGTGCAGATGCGATTGGTGGGGTTATTCATATTCATACACGTAATGCATCGAGTGATACAGCAAAGGTAAATCCTGTCGTCTCTATTGGGGGTGGAACTTACGGCCACTATAAAGTGCAAGCTGGCGTATCAGGTAAGGTAGGTAAGGCTTGGTACAATTTGAATGCAAGTCATGAGCAAGCAGAAGGATTTGACTCCTGTGATGGTTCATTGAGCTATGGTTGCTTTACTAATGAACCGGATAGAGATGGCTATGAAAATCATGCTGCTTCTTTTCGCTTAGGCTATCAATTAACCGATTGGCTAACGATAGAAGGGCACACTCTATATAGTGGGGGAGAAACTGAGTTTGATGGTGGCTCTCAAAATGAAGCAGACTATACTCAGTTAGTTTATGGTGGACAGGTAAATATACAGGCGACTGATTTTTGGGCAATTAACCTAAACGCAGGTGCCAGTCAAGATGAGTCAACAAATTATTTGAATGGCGCAAAAAAAGGTGTATTTGATACGCAACGTGTCTCATTTTCAGCACTGAACAATTTTACGCTGGCACCGATGCATATTGTTTCTTTAGGCTATGATTTTCTGGATGATTCGATTGATAGCACAAATAATTATGCTGAAACTTCGCGTAATAATCATGCGGTATTTATTCAATACCAAGGTGAGTTTATGCAAAACCAGATTCAACTCGCTTATCGTAGTGACCATAATGAGCAGTTTGGACAAAATAGTACTTGGAATGCGGCATGGGGTTATGCTTTTGAGAATGGCATACTCGTTTCGGCATCGTATGGTACAGGCTTTAAAGCGCCGACATTTAATGAATTATATTGGCCCGCATCGCCTTTTTATTCAGGAAATAGTCAATTAAATCCTGAAAAATCGGAAAGTTATGAAATTGGTGTGAGTGGTGAGCATGCTGATTGGAATTGGTCACTCAATGGTTATCTAACTAATATTGATAATATGATTGCCTATGATGTCAGTATTAGTGCGCCCAATAATTTAAGTAAAGCACAAATCATGGGAATAGAAGCGGTTATTGGCGGGCAAATCTATGATTTTGATGTGCAGCTTAACTACAATGCTTTAGACCCTAAAAGTAAAGATGTGGCAACAAATGGACATGTTTTAGCGCGGCGCGCACAACAACTTGTTCGTCTTGATGTCGACAGAAAAATAGGCGAGGCAAGCATCGGTACTACGGTTAATTTTGAAGGTCGTCGCTTTGATGATATACAAAATACGCGTGCAATAGAGGGCTTTGTCACTTGGGATTTAAGAGCGGAATATCAATTTTATGAACAGCTGACTTTACAAGGTGCTGTTAAAAATATTTTAAACACACAATACCAAACGGCTTCGGGGTATAATTCTGCAGGCGTGACGGTTTTCTTTAATATGCGTTATGCACCACAACTATAAGAGGTTTTTATGAACTGGATACAACAAAACAAAAAATATTTAACGCTTTTTTCACTGGCTCTGTTGATGGCATTAACGCGTTCGAGTCATTTTGGAAGTGCGATTAGCTTGCCTGATGCATCACTTGCGGCGTTTTATTTAGCCGGTATTTTTAGTGGTGGCTTGATAAGCTTGGTGGTGTTATTAAGTGAAGCGGCTTTATTGGATTATATTTCTATTACGCAATTCAATGTGAGTGATTACTGTATTTCACCAGCGTATGTATTTTTAATTCCAACGTATGCGACGATGTTTATAGCGGGTAAGTGGAGCGCTAAGTATGCAAGCTTTAGTTTACGTGATGTTGCCATGCAATTAACTTATATTGTTGTTGCTTCATCAGTGGCGTTTTTAATTTCCAACGGTAGTTTTTACTTCTTGTCTGGTAAGTTTGCTGATTTATCTTGGTTACAATATAGTGAGCGTGTCGCTCAATATTACTCACCTTATGTGAGCTCTACTTTAATATATAGTAGTGTTATTTTATGTTGCACTAAGCTTGTGGCAATGTTGAATAAATCAGAAGAAAGTTTAGAAGTCTTGAACTAAAGGAATTTTCGCTAGGGCGTTATTTTAATAGCGGCCTAGCGATTTCTTTTTTTAAAGCGTTTTAGGCTATGACGTAGCCAAAACTACATGCCTGTGATAGCTAAAAATATCAGAATCTCCATCAGATAAACTCACCCACACTCCCCAAAAACGTCCGCTGTGTATATTGAGTATCAGCCGTTCGTAATCTAAAATAGTCTCCCGCGACTTCTGCTTCAATTTATCTGTAATAGCACTTGGAAGAGGGGATTCTATTGCCCATTTTTCTGGTTGGGTCTGTGTTTCTTCCCAAGATAATAACTGATCTCTGCCGAGATAAAAAAAGAGGTTGGCTGTTACTAGGGTTATTGCGAATCATTTGCATTTACCTTTGTTTGTAGATATACTTTCCTAAAATTTATTTTTAATTATTTATGGAAATCAGGTAATGAACAGTACTAAACAATCATTAGCGATATGCGCGGCTTTAATGCTCAGTAGTCAGGGTGCCAGTGCGCTAGATAAGGCGCCAACCACTGCGGAAATGTGGGAAATTATTGAGGCGCAACAAAAACAGCTTGATGCAATGAAAAAAAGTTTAGAAGAAGCAAAAGGTCAGCCTGAATCGATTGCTACTACACAGGAAGGGAAGCAAGCGCAAACCAGTGCTGAGGTAGAAGAGTTAAAACATAAAACGGATGTGCTGAGTGAAGTGGTTGAAGGCATGCGTACTGCATTGGTGATTCCAGAAGAAAAAGAATACAAGAGTTCTTATGGCTTAGGTCCTGCCGCGTCCAAGGTATATCAGATTGATCAGGGATTGTCGATTGGTGGTTATGGTGAGTTTAATTTCCAAACCTTTGTCGATGATAAAGGGCCAAATGATAAGAATAATGCTGATTTTGAGCGTTTAGTGCTGTATGTAGGCTATAAATTTAACGATTGGATTATTTTTAACAGTGAAATAGAGTTTGAGCATGCTTCAACGAGTGCCAGTAACCCTAATGGTTCGGTGTCTGTTGAGTTAGCGACCATAGATTTTCTGTTAGATCCTATGTTTAATGCTAGAGCCGGTATGGTGTTACTACCGATGGGGTTCATTAATCAGATACATGAGCCGCCGTTTTATTTTGGTAATAACCGCCCTGAAGTAGAGCGCGCTATTATTCCAAGTACTTGGCGTGAGGTTGGTTTTGGTGTTTTTGGTGAAATTGTACCTGATGTGACTTATAGCATGTATGGCGTGAGTGGCTTGAGAGGGAGTAAGTTCAGTTCTAGTGGTATCCGTAGCGCCCGTCAAAAAGGTTCCGTTGCATTAAATGAAGATATGGCATTTGTAGGGCGTATTGATTATGCACCTTCCGCATTACCCGGGCTAACCTTTGGGGGATCAACCTACCTAGGAAATTCAGGACAGGGCGAAGTTAATGCCGATGTTTTTACGCAATTATATGAAGCTCATGTCGAGTGGAAGTATCGTGGCTTAGAATTCCGTACTTTGGGCTCGTGGGGACATATCGGCGATGCCGACGTGTTAAGTGCTAATGCTGTCGCTGATGGCAACGGAGCTGTTGGTAGTTCAAATTATGGTGTGTATACAGAAATCGCTTATGACGTATTACCGCTTATACTACCGAATACAGGTCAGTATTTAGCACCGTTTTTTCGCTATGAAAAATTAGATACCATGGCGACTGTAGCGGATGGTTATGATGATGATTTGAGCAAAGAGCAGGATATTTATCAGGTCGGTTTTAATTACAAGCCTATTCCGCAAGTGGTTATTAAAATGGATTACCGAAATAGAAATACCAAGGGCGGTAGCAAGCCAGATGAGTTTAATGTCGGGTTTGGTTTTATTTTCTAAGTCTAAAATCTCTTTCGTGATTTATAATACCCAGCTTAGTGTTTCTAAGCTGGGTTTTTCAGGTTTAGACGGTCGTTCTCTATCTCGATAACGGACAATGTCCTCGTTCTTAGGTTTTATTATGGTATTTTCAGAAAAGCATTTATTGTCATTTTTCTTGGTTTTGTCATTACTATTGGCAACACCGGCTCATGCAAAAATTTATTACAGTAAACAAGAGGCGATGGTGCTTGCTTTTGGCGAGGATGCTACAGTAGAAATGCTATCTTTATTTCCGAATAAGGATGAAATTAAACGTATTCAGCAGTTAGCGCGGGCTAAAATGGATTCACCGATGTTTACTTTTTATGTGGGTAAGAAGGCCGGTGAAATAGTCGGCTATGCGGCCATAGAAACACATAATGTACGGACTAAACCGGAGACTTTGCTGGTGCTATTAAATCCACAGGGGCAATTGATTCAAGTACATACGCTTGCTTTTCATGAGCCACCAGAATATCAGCCGCCGCAACGGTGGTATGCGCAGTTGTTTAATTTGCCACTAGCTGAAGTCAGTTTTGGTGCTGGCGTACAGGGTATTTCAGGTGCAACCTTAAGTAGTCGTGCTGCCTTAGATAGTGTGCGTAAGGTGTTAGCAGTCTATCAAATTAGTGTAGCTGAGAAACAATAATGCGATTTTTTGTGACCGGCGAACAAAATCGCCAGCTATTATTGAATTCATTGATCATGATGTTCCTAGGTTATGTGCTGTTGCTTTGGATTAGTAACGGCATGATGTATTTCCATAAAATGGATTTAACGCCGACATCGGTAGTCAGTTATTACTTGGGCTCAGAAGAAGATTTTACCCAGCCCAGAAGTTATCAAAGTTTGTTAGAAGTCTCGCACTTTCATTTATTTGCGATGGGCATGCTGGTATTGACGCTGACGCATTTAATGATTATGACTAACTTATCAGTGGGACTTAAAGTTGGCTTGAGTGCTTCGATTTATTTGTCCGCGATTGCTGATGAAGCGGCAGGGTGGTTAGTGAGATTCGTACACCCGCATTTTGCCTATTTTAAAATTGCGAGTTTTTTGATGTTGGAGCTGTCTTTAGCGGCTTTGATTATTGCCGTCTCTATTTCCTTGTTGTATGCACGTCGGAAAATGCAAGATAAGTAAGGAATGAGTTCTGCCGAAAAATTCAGAGCCCCTATTTTTTAGTCCTGATTATATAGCACCAAGTAGCCTGTATGAAGCTTGCGCAATACTGGGATTTGACGCACTGTTTATCCCGTATTCCATACCTCCATACGGGCTTGTATCTCTCCAAAGCATGATATAAAGCAGATTAAAATCTGCGCCCCATTCGATATGCTTAACTTAATGAGAATTTAAGTAAGACTGCATACATCAGTTACTTATCACGCGCATGGAAGTGGATAATGCGAGATAAGAAGGGTACTAAGGAATCAGAACTTAATTAACCCCTTAACTTAATGGCAGTGCTTTCGAATGTTATTGAATTTTGATACCGAAGTGGCGTATTACGCAAGTGACCATTACATCGCTTTGTTGAAGGCTAGCATGCTATCAAATGTGGTTTGTAGTTCACTAAGTCCATCACGAGCGGCCTGAATATCGCCTGCAAGATATTGGGTTTGTAATGTCTGTGCAAGGGTATGCGTTTTGTCATGCGCAGCTTCTAGTTGATTTAACTGTTTTTCCCCGAAGGTAAGCTCATTGTACTCACTTTGTATCCAGTGAGAACAGTGACAGCGACGACTTTTCATAATGGGCCAGCCAGGTAAAGTATCGGATGATGCTTGTATATTAGATACAAATTTATTTTTCCATTGTGTGCTAATAAGCTGAAAAGATAAGGTCTTTATTTCTTTGGCGGAATAGTCTTTTTTGCCATACAGTAGCCATTCAGGGTTGGCAGTATAGTTGTTTAGCCAGAGTTCGATATCTGTGGCTGGCATAGGTCTCGCTATTCCATAACCTTGTGCATGCTGGCAACCGAGCATAAGCAATAATAGGCCATGCTCTGTTGTTTCTACCCCTTCAGCAATAATATGACGATTAAAGGCATTGGATAAGCCAATAACCCCTTCGACTATCGAGTAATCATTAGGGTCATCAAGTATATCTCTTACAAAGCTTTGGTCTATTTTAATGGTATTTGCTGGTAGACTTCGTAAGTGAGTGAGTGACGAGTAACCTGTACCAAAATCATCCAGAGCAATATTGACTCCTAACGCGCTTTGACAGTTACTCAGAATTTTTTTAATAAGTTGTACATCACCTAAGGCGCTACTTTCTAATATTTCTAATTGTAAGTTCTTAGAATTTACAGTGGGGTGCTCAGCTAATTGAGCATCTAGGTAATTGAAAAATTCAGCCGATTGTAAGTGTGATGAGGCAATGTTAATGCTAACTTCTAGCTGTATATCTTGCTTATTCCATGCGTCTAATTGTTGTAATGCCTGACTAATAACCCAGTTACCCACTTGAATTTCTAATTGAGTGCCATCAAGCACAGGTAAAAATTCCATCGGTGGAATCAGACCTTTTTCAGGGTGAATCCAGCGAATTAAAGCTTCTGCACCGAACACCTCACCCGTCAGCATATTCACTTTAGGCTGATAATATAAAGTTAACTCATTGTTGATTAAGGCATGCTCAATTTCTGTTAAGCGGTGGTGCTTAGAACTGATTTCTTGATCTTGGCTGGCATTAAAAAAGTGAAATTGATTACGTCCCAGTTGCTTAGATTGGTACATGGCCTGATCAGCATGGCGAAGCAGGGTGTCAATATCACCGTCATCATCAGGGTATAAAGTGAAGCCACTGGAAGCGGAAAGCGAATGCTGTGTATCATCAATTAAATAAGGCTGGGCGAGTGCGAGGTGAATCCTTGTTAGCGTTTGTTCGCATTGATTAGTGGAGCTTATATCATTTAATAACAAGGTAAATTCATCACCGCCTTGGCGTGATACGGTATCCTCTTCACGGATGCAGTTACTAATTCGTTGAGCTACTTCAATTAATATTTGGTCGCCTGCTTCATGGCCGTAATTATCATTAATCGGTTTGAATTTATCTAAATCAAGAAAGCAGACAGCAAGTTGCGTTTTTGTGCGCTTGCTATGTGCAATGGCTTGCTTAAAACGATCTACAAATAAGCTACGGTTAGGTAGTTCTGTTAGCACATCATAATGCGCCATTAAGGTGAGCTCTTCTTGTTGGCGCTTGGTTTGGGTGATGTCTGAGAACATGCCTACATAGTTGATCACTTCATCATTATCATTAGTTAAAGCGGAAACAGTTAAAAGTTCAGCATATAAAACACCGTGTTTGGTACGGTTCCAGATTTCCCCTTGCCAATGTCTATGCTTGTTGAGTACTTTCCACATTTCTTTGTAAAACTGGGGGCTTTGCTTGCCTGAATTAAGCATGCTAGGTGTGTGACCAATAATTTCATCACGGCTGTAGCCAGTTATTTCACAAAAAGCGGGGTTAACATCAATAATTATTTGATTGGCATCGGTAATCGTAATACCTTCATGGGTATCACTAAAGACACGTGCTGAAAGGTTAAGCTTTTCTTCGGCCTCTCGGCGATCAATTTCTAAACTAAATTGCGTACATAAATCAGCAACCGCTTTTGCAAAGTCCTCCTCTTCTATTTGCCAGCCGCGTTGAGGTCCTGTGTGCTCGTGACAAATAATACCTGCCAGCTTACCTTGTAAGCGGATAGGAGTATTCAGGAGAGACGTAATACCGAGGGGTCTTAGGTAATTGTTAACAAATTCGTAAGTATCGGGATGGGTTAAAGCATCATTTACTGAAATTCCGCCAGTGGCATCTAAGGTTGCAAAGTAATGAGGATAATCTGTCGAGTTTAGAACTAATTCGTCGTTGGAAATGCTGCCTTGGTTATAGAGCGCATTGCAAGTGAGGGTGCTTTTTTCTTCATTGAGAAACCAAATACTGGTACGTGATACGTGTAGCTGTTCCGCGCTAGCGGCAATGATTTTATTGAATGCTTCCGTTTTAGATGCGTAATTTTCCTTGGCAAGCTTTAATAAGGTATTCTTATTTTGTAGTATCTTTTCTTGGTGATGACGTAAGTTTTCTTCCCTTTTTTTACGATCAGAAATATCAAATAAGGTAATGATGTGTAAGTCAGTTTCAGCCATACGGGCATCAAATACTATGGATTTTTTAATCAAAACATGACGATTTATGCCATTTTTACAATGAATTTCAGCTTCTGGAATATCTGGGCTTTGTTTAGAACTTACAGGCATCTCCTGTATGTGGCGCCAGATCCTGAGTATATTTTCTCGATAGGCATCATCGGGGTAAGCTTTAGGCCACCAATCATTGAGTGTAGGTATTTCTTTAAGTGTATAACCAAAGGTGTGAATGAAGCTTTTATTTAAGTGCGTAATTACATCGCTAGAATTATGAATGACTTGTGGAATAGGAGATGCATCAATAATGGACTGTAGGTGTTTTTCATTGTTTTGTGCAGTGATGCGTGAGCGTTTTAGCTGAGTATTTCGGTAAATGAAAACCAAAAAAATAAATAGTAGAACAGCGGTTATTTCTACCAGAGAATGAGTGGAAATACCTTTTTGGATAATAGTTAAGCCCATCCATTTTTGCTCAATGGCTTGGCGTTCTTGAACAGGAATGTTATTGAATGCTTTATTTAAAATGGAGAGTAGTTCAGGGTGAGATTTTATTACGCCCACTCGGTGGGCGGTAAAGTCTCCTGTTTCTCCTGAAAATTGCAAGTTCAATAAATTTGCTTTTTTAATCGCATAGTCTGAAAAAGCAGCATCACCTATATACGCATTAGCTTCACCTGTGGACACTTTGTTTAAGGCATTTTTTGTAGAATCAACAATGAGCAATTTTATTTTTGGGTAATTACTCACTAATTTCTCATGCATATAGTAGTTTTTTTCTACTGCAACCGTTTTCCCATTAAGTTTTTCTATAGAGCCAACATAACCATGGCGGCTTGCATTAATAATCACCATGGGATTACTAATATAGGATGAAGTGAAGTTAAGAAACGCCTTACGTTGCGGAGTTAAATTTAGACAAGATAACATATCAAGTTCACCTTTTTTAGCTAAAGCTAGCACTTCAGCCCACGGTTTACCTTTTACAATCTCGAACTTTATGCCTAGCCGGTCTTCGAGTAGTTGCATGTAATCAGCTGCGAGTCCGGTATAGTTACCTTTGTTATCAACCCATTCATAAGGCGCGTAATCTCGATCAATACCAACACGTATCACTGGGTGTGCTGCCAGCCATGCACGCTCTTGATCAGATAAAATAATAGGTGGCGTACTTTTTAGAATAAAGCTTTTTAAGCTGACATCACTTAAGGGCGGAGCTAAATTTAAATTGGCATAAGTATCCGCAACACGCCTTAAACGTTTTATTTCAAGGTGCCCTAAGGGAATAATATTAGGCAAAATGAGTTTTTGTGTAGCTTGTGCTTCATAACGTAAAGCTTCAATCGTTAATTCGCTATGGTATTTATTTTTTAATACTTGAATGAGTTCTTCGGGGTGGGCTAACGCATATTCCCAACCTTTTAATGAGGCGCGTTTAAAGCGCTCTACACGGCCTGGGTTGTTTTCTATTTCTAGATCACTGGTATATAAAATATCGCCATAAAAATCAAAGCCATAGTTTTGCGGATTGATGATGTTAATATCAATACCTTGTGCTTTTAATGAGAAGGGCTGGTCTGTTAAGTAGCCAGACATAATGTCTGTTTCATTATTTATGAGTGTTTGATTACTAAAACTAGGCGGGATATTAATGTAGTCTTTAGGGCTTAAACCGGTGTCTGCGAGCATAGCGGTTAAAGGTGCATCATCCCCCGTTGTGCCATCAAACATAATACGTTTATCTGTCATCTCATAAGGGCTGATAATGCCAGACGATTGCTTGGCAATAAAAACTAAAGCATCATGCTGAAAAATCGCTGCCAAGGCTTTGATGGGTTTTCCTTTTGCATACTGAGCCAAAATTCCAGAGCCGCCAATGGCATAATTAATTTTCCCAGTGACGACGGCATTAATAATATTTTTTGGTTTTGTGAGTGGCAGTATGCTGACATCTAGCCCTTCTTGTGCAAAGTAACCCTGTTCCAATGCGGCATAATAGCCTGCAAATTGAAACTGTGTTTTCCATTTTAGTTGTAGAGTAACGGGCTCAAGTGGGCGTGGTTCGACAGCAGATAGCAGGGTGCTAAAACTGAGTAGAAACAAAAGAGAAAATAATGAAATTATTTTTTTCATGTAGCGGAATGACTAGGTGGAAATTAAAATAACAAAAACTTTGATTTACTTGATTATAGCGCGCTACGGCTTAATTAAATATTAATTAACGCATTTTGTATTTTGATTTTATAGTCGCGGTTAGGCTAGTACAATTTAGCCGTTATTTTGTGAGCTTTAAAGAGGAAGGATACTACGGTTTCCGGCTGCGTTTATTGAGTTCTATGGCGGCTAAGGCAATGAAAGCGCCGGGAGTAACTAATGCAACCGCAACGGTGGCTGAAAGCTTTAATTTTTGCTGAATATTAGATGAGACAGGTTTTTTTGAGGCAACAGGATACCTTAGTGTCCCGCAAGAGTGACACAAGGGGTATTGCTTTTTTTCTATCACGCCACAAAAAGAACATTCAGACATTTTAGCCCTCATATACTTAAATTTAGAGTGGATTGATAGTAACAGATACCCTGATGTTAGCAAGCGATATTGTTATATCGCGTTGAATGGTGCTGAATATAAATACATAAAAAAGCCCGAGTAACATCGCTGTTATTTCGGGCTTTTTATTTGCTGTTAGACGGTTATTCTTCCCAAGCGCGCCCGTCTCTAGCCAATAAAGCAACAGAAGCGACTGGCCCCCAGCTTCCGGCAGGGTAACCTTTAGGTTCTTCATTCGCATGTTCCCATGCATCTTGAATTGAATCGACCCATGACCAAGCTTGCTCAATTTCTTCACGGCTAATAAATAAAGTTGGGTTGCCGCGCATGGCTTCTAAAACCAATTTTTCATAACCGCCATATAAGCTGCTGTTTTTGAAAGTATCAGAAAAACTTAAATCCAGTTTAGTTTTTTGTAGTTTGATATTTTCATCAATCCCTGGCACTTTATTCAGCATTTGTACGTCGATGCCTTCGTTCGGCTGTAAATGAATAACCAGTTTATTAGCCGGTAGTTCTTTATAGCTTTCAGTGAAAATATTATGTGGTAATTGTTTGAAATTAATAACGATTTCTGTGCGTTTATTCATTAATCGCTTGCCGGTACGCAAGTAGAATGGCACGCCAGCCCAACGCCAGTTATCAATATCTACACGTAGCGCAACAAAACTTTCTGTGGTGCTTTCAGTGTTTGCGCCTTCCTCTTCTAAATAACCTGGTACTTCAGCCCCTTTTTGGAAGCCATTGGTATACTGCCCGCGCACTGTTCTTTCATTAACATTATCAAGTGTAATAGGGCGCAGTGCATTCAGTACTTTGATTTTTTCGTTATGAATACTTTGTGCTTCTAAATTAACCGGCGGCTCCATAGCGACAAAGGTTAAGATTTGTAATAAATGGTTTTGTACCATGTCACGTAATTGACCGGTTTGGTCAAAATATTCCCAGCGACCTTCAATACCTACTTCTTCAGCAACAGTGATTTGTACCGAATCAATTGTATTATGATCCCAGTTAGTGGTGAAAATTGAATTAGCAAAACGCAGCGCTAATAAATTAAGCACGGTTTCTTTACCTAAGTAGTGGTCAATACGGTAAACCTGACTTTCGTCGAAAACACTGGCAACCACATCATTAATTTCTTTTGATGAGTCTAGGTCATGACCAATCGGTTTTTCCATTACCATGCGTGATGTTTCAGTTAATACACCGGATTGCTCTAAGCCTTGGCAGATCGCTTTAAATAGGAAAGGCGCAACGGCAAAATAGTTAACCATAATGCGTTTGCTAGAATCCGTAATGTCATTAAAAACTTTAAATTCGTCAGGATTCATTAAATCCATTTGTTGGTACGATAAACGTGCCGATAACTTTTGCCAAATAGCTTCATCAACGGGTGAGCCTAAGAAGCTTTGTAAGCTTTGATAAGCGATTTTAATATAGCTTGCAGTGTCTTCTTCTAGTCTATCAACCGCGATAATGCGTGTGCCAGGCTCTAAAAAATCACCATGCTCTAAACGGTATAGAGAGATAAGAAGTTTGCGGCGAGATAAATCACCTAGGCCGCCGTAAATGACTAAATCGCAATCTGGAAACGTTTCTTGTGGAGTTTTCATAGGCTCTTATGGGTTGGGTCATCTTTTTACTTAAGGCTAAAAAGACGAGATAATTGACGCTTATTTAAAGAGGGTTTAGTAAAAGCGACTATTAAAGAATGAGTGAGAGTATAGTATTACCCTTGATAAAAGTAAATATCAGCACTCGATGGGCTGATATACAACACTTTATTAGACAGTAATGATTTAGCGAGGAAAATGTATGAATATTACCCCGGTTATTTTAGTGAGACTAATTCAAGCCGCTAACGATATTATTGAGCAAAATGCAGATGAAGTCGCTGAGCTGGATAGAGCGATTGGTGATGGTGATCATGTGATTAATATTCAGCGTGGACTCAAGGTTTTAGTCGAACAACGTGAAGAGATTAGCCAGCTAGAGTGGATCGCCGCATTGAATAAAATAGGTATGCTGTGTCTAAGTAAAATAGGAGGCGCATCGGGATCATTATTAGGTACGCTGTTTATTGCGATGGCAAAAAATGCAAAAGATAAAACGCTGGATGTTGCGGTGTTTGCCGAGGCATTTAAGGCGGGTGTCGAAGCAATGCAATTACGTGGTAAATCAGAGGCGGGTGAGAAAACCATGCTGGACGTATTAATTCCGGTGTCTGAGCTTCTACAACAAAAATCCACACAGCTTGCGTTTGATGATTTGCTGGTAGCCGTTAAAGAGACAGCTGTATTAGGCATGCAATCGACTGAAAACATGCTGGCAACAAAAGGGCGCGCCTCGTTTCTTGAAGAGCGTAGCTTAGGACATATAGATGCTGGCGCACGTAGTAGCCAATTAATTATCTGTGCGATAGCTGATGAATTACAGAAGGCTGAATAGGAATAAATGATGAGTAATTTCTGTAATACTTTATTAAGCCAACAAGATTTTTTAGAGCAGTACTGGCAAAAAAAGCCCTTACTGATCCGCCAAGCGCTTGCTGATTTTGAATCGCCGATTAGCCCTGATGAATTGGCGGGATTAGCCTGTGAAGAGGAAATTGAATCACGCTTGATTGAAGAACATGGGGTAAAGGGGCAATGGCAAGTAACGCGGGGGGCTTTAAAGGAAGAAGACTTTGCGCGCTTGCCTGAAACACATTGGACCATGCTGGTGCAAGATGTTGACAAGCACCTACCTGAATTACAGACTTTATTAGACCCGTTTCGTTTTATCCCCGATTGGCGGCGTGATGATTTAATGATTAGTTATGCGCCAAAGTTTGGTAGCGTCGGACCGCATACAGATAGTTATGACGTGTTTTTATTGCAAGCGATGGGCACACGGCAGTGGCAAATTATGGATCAACCGATTCATAAGGCTGTCTTAATTGATGGGATAGATTTACAAATATTAAAAGAATTTGAAGCCGATCAAACCTGGGAATTACAGCCCGGCGATATGCTGTATTTACCGCCGCATATTGCGCATCATGGTGTCGCTTTAGATGAGTGCATGACTTTTTCTTTTGGATTTCGTGCGCCTAAAAAAGTTGAATTACTCGATAGTTTAGTTAATACCCTATTGGAAAAATCATTAGCAAACGATTTATATGCTGATCCAAGCTTAACTCTTAATCAGTATAAGGCAGAGATAGATTCGCAAGCTGTTGCGCGGGTGAAGCAGTTATTACATCAAACTATAGATGAAGCTGATCCGGTATTAGCCAGTGTATTAGCTAAATTTGTCACCGAAAGCAAACCGAGTTTAGTTAATTTAGCATCTGAATATGCAACTGAGCCAATGACATTTGAGGATATTAATCGCTTGTTTGAGCGTGGCGAACAGCTACAACGCAACGTGTATTATCGTTTTGCATGGCTAAAAAATGCAAGCGGTGGAGAGCTGTTTATGGCTGGTGAAGCGCATGCTGTCGATGAAGCCGGTGTGGCGTTTTTAGCCTTAATGACTGAACGCGATTTTTTAGAGCAGGATGATTGGTTGGCGTTAAAACAGAGTAAATCTGCGGTCAATGTATTGCTTGATTTAATTAGCGAGGGTGGCTGGTTTTGGTTGATTGATGAATAAGTTAGTGTTTTAATTGATGTTTATTTTTGTGGCGTTATAGGTCACAAGATTTTACCCTTAAACCTTAAAGGCCAAGACATAATGATAATAAAAAAACACTTGAGAACTTTAGTTGTATTGCTTGCGGGGATTTTATTAAGTGGTCAGTTATTTGCTGCCGCAACAACTAATATTGAAAGCCCTAAAGAAAAAAGGGTGATATCCATTATCCTAATAGAAGAGGGCAATCAACCGGCATCTGTGACACTTAGAGAGCCGCAAAGTATTTCTGTCATGAATTATGCACCGATTGCGGGAATGATTCTGCTCGGATTTATCTTGTTTCGTACAAAAGAGGCGGTGGTAGAGGATGAGGTAGAAGTAGAAGATGGGCCTGAGGAAGCTGTCGTGCCGGCTAAAAAGCCCGTTAAAATCGAGCAAGCAAGGTCTGATGTAGTGGTAGAAAAGGCGACATTTGAAGTTAAAAAGGTAGAAGTTAAGCGTGTTAAACCCATCGAGGATATTACCGATTTATCGATAGATCAAGAACAATGCCAATCAACGACAGCTAAGAAAACACGCTGTAAACGTAAGACAACTCTAGAACGTATTGTTGTGATGATCAACAAGCAAAAATATCGCTTTATGTCTTGTAGACAGCACAGCAATAATTTCAAACCACACAAAGATGAAATGAAATAACCTATTTTCATATAATGCGGTGTGAAAAATAGTGATGTTAAAAACAAAGTAACCGTAGCCATCGTAGCCCGTATGGAGGTACGGAATACGGGATAAATAGTGCGTTAAATCCCCGTATTGCGCAAGCTTCATACGGGCTACTTGATGTCAAGCATATCGAGTGGGGCGCAGACTTTAGTCTGTCTTTAAATGTAGGCTGAAGACCTGCGCCCCAGGTGATATGTGTAACATTATTTAATACCTTTTAAGCTTGCTTAACAGCCCCAGCGTAAACTCGCGGTATGCACCGGCGCATCCCATAAAGCCGTTAATTCATCATCTAATAAAGTCAAAGTAATGGATACACCTGCCATATCTAATGAAGTTGTATAGCTACCCACTAAAGAGCGGATAATTTTCACGCCACGTTTTTGCCAGTAAAGTTCAGCCAAGTCATAAATTAAGTATTGCTCCATCAATGGCGTGCCGCCTAAACCATTAATATGTAATAAAGCGGATTGCCCTGCTTTAGGCTGTAAGTCCTCATGAATAGCGTTAGCGATGATTTCAACGATTTCACTTGCTGATCCTAAAGGCAGTGTTTCATGACCGCGTTCACCATGAATACCCACGCCCATTTCCATTTCTGTCTCGCTAAGATCAAAAGTAGGTTTCCCTAAGGCGGGAACGGTACAACTACTCAGTGCGACACCCATAGAAGCCGTGTTAGTGATAACGCGTTGTGCAACGTTTTTGCATTCTACTAAAGAGGCACTTTGTTCTGCTGCTGCTCCGGTGATTTTTTCTACCATTAGCGTACCCGCTACACCGCGCCTGCCGGTGCTGTGATCTTTAGCTAATGAAACATCGTCATTGACTAAAACAGAGCTATTTTCAGTGTCGAGCATTTCGCTAGCAATTTCAAAATTCATGACATCGCCGGCATAGTTTTTGACGATAAACAGTACACCCGCATCGCCAGCAATTTCTTGCGTTGCCGCTAACATTTGATCGGGTGTCGGTGAGGTGAATATTTGCCCGGGACAAGCAGCATCCAGCATACCTGTGCCAACAAAGCCGGCATGTAAAGGTTCGTGGCCTGAGCCACCGCCTGATATTAAGCGTACTTGATTGGCTGTTTTGTTTGATTTTCGGCTAATAAAACAAGGGTCAGCGTTAAGCGTAATAATATCAGCATGAGCTTTTGCAAACCCCTGTAGGCTTTCGTCAAATAAGGTGTCAGTTTGGTTGATGAGCTTTTTCATAATAACGTACCAAGTGAGGAGGAATGAGGGGTGATTAATATATCATTGTTATATAACTCAATAAGTGTGGCATATGACCTATAGTAATGTATAGTTATCTCAAATACATTACTATAATAGGTATTGAAATTATGACTTCATTATTACATTTTTACCGTACTTTTTTTACTCAAAAAAAATCTACCTTAGCGGCTGACTCTCAGTTAGTAGGCTATGACAGCTCTAATAAACAAGAGGCACTGGATGCTGTTGATGTACTGGTTGATTATAAAACTAGCGTACATGAGTTTACTGATGAAATTGTTGCGTTTTGGTCCTTACCTAAAAAAGTAATGGAACGCTATAGCTTGGATGATGCAGAGCAACTAAATGATTGGTTAGACGGTTTTAGTCATTAAGATTATAACTATTCAGTTTTAAGCGTTGTTGCTGACTATTTTGTAGTATGCAAAATAGTATTAATTATTTCAAAAGTTCTCGTGTCACCTGTGGCCCCATCATTTTTCCTGTTTTCAGCAGGACTATGTCTATCTATAAGATAGATTAGCGATAAAAGACTGTGGAAATAATGCCTGTATTTTGCAAATCATGCGAATGCTTCTAGAGCTATCAATATTAATATCCCGCATTTACTGCAATCTCACATTTGCAAAGTATAATAATGTTTTTTAAAGCTATTTTTAAAACAGGGTTATGCGTTCATTTTTAAATCTTTCTCAACACACTGCACATTGCATTAATATCTTAAATGAGCAGCTAGGCCGGTTAATTTCATGGCTGAGCTTGCTGATGGTCCTAGTGGTATTTGCTATTGTTGTCCTGCGTTACTTATTTGATATTAGCTGGGTCATGATGCAGGAATCGGTTGTGTATTTGCACAGTCTACTTTTTATGTTGGGAGCAGCTTACACCCTAAAACACGATGGGCATGTACGTGTCGATATTATCTACCAACGCTGTAATGATCGTAGCAAAGCATGGATCGATTTGTTAGGTACCGTGTTTTTATTAATTCCTGTTGCAACATTCATTACTTGGGCAAGTTGGGAATATGTTGCAGATTCCTGGGATATTTTAGAAAGCTCACGCAATTCAGGGGGCTTGCCTTTGGTTTATGTGCTTAAAAGCTGTCTAATATTGATGCCGGTATTGTTGATTTTGCAAGGCGTAGCCTTAGTACTGACAAAAATGAATGATTTGTTAGGAGCTAAACATGGATAGTTATATGGCTTTATGGATGTTTTTAGCCGTTTTTGTGGTTTTATTATCCGGTTATCCCGTCGCTTTTGTACTCAGTGGTACAGCACTTATTTTTGCCGGATTGGGTTTATTATTAGATACCTTTGATGCTGATTTTTTAGCTGCAATGCCTAATCGCCTGTTTGGTATTATGAATAATGAAACGCTGATTGCGGTGCCGTTATTTGTATTTATGGGCATTGTATTAGAGCGTGCAAAAATTGCTGAAGCCTTATTAGAAGCGATGTCGGAATTGTTTGGTTCCTTGCATGGTGGGTTAGGCATAGCCGTGACTATTGTGGGTATGTTGATGGCGGCAAGCACCGGAATCGTTGGTGCAACCGTGGTGACTATGGGCTTATTATCCTTACCTACCATGCTTAAACGTGGCTATGATCCGGCGATTTCTTGCGGAATTATTTGTGCATCAGGCACTTTAGGACAGATTATCCCGCCGTCTATCGTATTAGTGTTATTAGGCGATGTGATCTCTACTGCGTACCAACAAGCGCAACTTGATATGGGGGTTTTTGCACCAGAAACCGTCTCAGTGGGCGATTTGTTTGCTGGCGCGTTGATTCCCGGTTTGCTGTTAGTCTTGTTATATCTTATTTACATCTCAGTCACGGCATGGCTAAAACCCAATTTATTACCCAAACCAGAAAAGCAGATAGGTCATGAAAAGGGTTTTTATACACGGGTATTAAAAAGCCTATTGCCGCCTTTATTGTTGATTTTATCGGTATTAGGCTCGATTATCGGCGGATTAGCGACGCCGACCGAAGCCGCCGCGGTCGGCGCAGTGGGGGCATTATTTTTGGCTTATTTAAGCGGCACACTGAATAAAATTATACTTGAAGAGGTGACGCGCAACACCACGCAAGTCACCAGCATGGTGTTTATGATTTTAATTGGCGCGGCTTTATTTTCTTTAGTTTTCAGAGGTTTTGAAGGCGATGAGATGATTGTCGAGTTACTGTCTGATTTACCAGGTGGAAAATTTGGTGCCTTATTTAGCGTGATGGTAGTGATGTTTTTTCTGGGTTTTGTTTTAGACTTTATCGAAATTACCTTTGTGATTGTACCGATTGTCGGACCCGTTTTATTGGCCATGGGTGTTGATCCTGTATGGCTAGGTATTATGATTGCTTTAAACTTACAGACCTCATTTTTAACCCCGCCATTTGGCTTTGCCTTATTTTATTTACGCGGCGTTGCACCAGAGGAAGTGACAACAGGGCAAATATATAAAGGTGTTTTACCTTTTATATTGATTCAATTACTTTTAATTGCAATTTTGGCGTATTTTCCTTTATTAGCAACCTGGCTACCTTCCTTTATTTATGCGTGATGTTATGATATTTCCTAGATTTTTAATTATTTTAATTTGCGGCTTATTATTAAGCGCTTGTGGCCAAACCGGCCCGCTAGTAATGCCGTTAGCAACAGAAACACAAGAGATACATTGATGGATTATTTTAATTACCGTGATAATAGCCTATTTGCAGAAGAAGTCGCCGTCGATGCGATTGTTGCTCAGCATGGCTCACCTTGTTACATCTACTCAAAAGCGACGCTAGAAAGACATTGGAAGGCATTTGATTCAGCCTTTGTACAGCAAAAACATTTGATCTGTTATGCGGTAAAAGCCAATTCAAATATTGCTATTTTAAACACCTTTGCACGCTTAGGTTCAGGTTTTGATATTGTTTCTTTAGGCGAATTACAGCGCGTATTGGCTGCTAAAGGCGATCCTAAAAAAGTGGTTTTTTCAGGGGTGGGTAAACGTGAAGATGAAATTAAAGCGGCCTTAGAAATTGGTATACGTTGTTTTAATATCGAAGTGAAAGGTGAGCTAGATAGAATCAACCAAATAGCGGGCGAATTGGGCGTTAAAGCGCCGGTTTCTTTTCGTGTAAATCCTGATGTGGATGCAAAAACACATCCTTATATTTCTACTGGATTAAAAGAAAATAAATTTGGTATTAATATTGATGAAGCCTTAGTGGAATATCAACGTGCAGCGGCCATGCCGAATATAGACATTGTGGGGATTGATTGTCATATCGGTTCGCAACTAACAGAAACGCGACCCTTTTTAGATGCCTTAGATAGAGTGCTTAAAGTGATTGCCGCTTTAAAAGCAGAAGGCATCACATTACATCATTTGGATTTAGGCGGCGGTTTAGGGATTTGTTATGACGATGAAACCCCGCCAGAGCCAGCAGAATATGTCGCCGATATTTTAGAGCGTTTGGGTGAAAATGAGTTAGAAATTTTATTGGAACCTGGGCGTGCCATTGCTGGAAATGCGGGGATTCTAGTGACTAAAGTAGAATACTTAAAACCGACCGAATATAAAAACTTTGCGATTGTTGATGCGGCGATGAATGACCTAGTGCGTCCTTCACTTTATAGTGCATGGCAGGCAATTATTCCGGTGCAATTAGGTAGCCAAGCAGAAGAAAAACAGTGGGATATCGTAGGCCCTGTTTGTGAAACTGGTGATTTCTTAGGTAAAGACCGATCCTTAGCATTACAGCAAGGCGATTTATTAGCCATTCGTTCTTCAGGAGCGTATGGTTTTACCATGAGCTCAAATTATAATTCGCGCCCTAAATTAGCTGAAATTATGATCGATGGTTCAGCAATGCACGTAATACGCGAACGCGAAAGCATTGAGCAACTTTGGTTAGGTGAGCACTTGCTACCGTAAGGAGTATTGATATGACACTTGAATTTACGAAAATGCACGGCTTGGGTAATGACTTTGTGGTCATGGATGGCATACGCCAAGACATCAATTTAAGTCCTGAACAAATTCGCTTTATTGCCGATCGCAATTTTGGCGTGGGTTGTGATCAGTTATTATTAGTTGAATTAGCGGCAAATCATTCTGATGCCGATTTTCGTTATCGTATTTTTAATGCCGATGGCAGTGAAGTGGCGCAGTGTGGCAACGGAGCACGCTGTTTTGCACGTTTTGTTCGTGATAAAAAATTATCTTATAAAGATAATATCTTAGTAGATACCCATGCAGGGCAATTATTGCTCACTTTTGATGACGATGGACTTATCACGGTTAATATGGGAAAACCACGACATAAGCCTGCGTTAATTCCACTAAAAACCGAACAAGAAGAAAAGTTTTATACCGTAGATATGAATGGTGTAGAAAAAGCATTTGGTGCGGTTTCTTTAGGTAATCCACATGCGGTCTTACAAGTCACCGATGTGCATAGCCCGATTGATGAGGTGGGTGAGGCGTTAGAAAGTCACCCCTTTTTTCCTGAAAGGGCGAATATAGGCTTTATGCAAGTCGTGGATAGAAACAATATCAAGTTACGCGTGTATGAGCGTGGCGCAGGTGAAACACTGGCTTGTGGTAGTGGTGCTTGTGCCGCTGTTGTTATCGGCATAGAACATAATTTACTAGATAATGATGTCACGGTTCAGTTACCGGGCGGAACATTAAAAATACATTGGACTGGACGTGATTTTCCTGTTTTTATGACAGGTCCAGCCGTTAACGTTTTTGAAGGAAGTATCGAGTTATGAGTGATGTGGAAGCGAGTGATGTAGCAGACTATTTACAAAATAATCCTGAATTTTTTAATGAGCATTTAGAGCTTTTGGAACAAATCAGCGTTCCTCATCCGAGTGGCAATGCTATTTCATTAGTTTCTAAACAGCTGGAACTATTTCGTAGTCGTCATCATGAAATGGAAAGTGAGCTGAATGATTTAATTGATATAGCTAGAAATAATGATGATTCAGCGAATAAAATGCACGAATTAACCCTCGCTGTTTTAGAGGCTGACACTTTAGATGTTGCTGTCGCTAATTTAGATGAAGTCTTAAAAGAATGTTTTTTAACTGATTTTTTTGCGATTAAAATTATCGCAGAAGCAACGTCTGATACGGCTTTAACTAATGTATTTGTTAACTCGGATAATGAAGGTTTAACGCACTTTGTAAAAGAATTAACAAGCAATCATGCCAGCTGTGGGCGACCTACCTTAGCGCAAGCTGAATTTTTATTTGGCGCACAAGCCTTAGAGATACAATCTGCTGCAATTATCCCGATGGCTTTTTTAGAAATTGAAGGCATTATTGCCATTGGTAGCCGTGATGCAGAGCGTTTTAGCCGTGATATGGGGCGATTATTTTTAACGCAGATTAGCGAAATTGTCGGCACGCGATTAATTTCTTTATTAAACAATTGATACTAAGAACAAGGTAAGCAGTCGCTACCGTAGCCCGTATGGAGGTACGGAATACGGGATAACCAGTGCGTCGGATTCCCGTATTGCGCAAGCTTTATACGGGCTACGTGATGTTACTCAATAAATAGTAATCTTTCAGCTAATTGGCTTTTTCCGATGGAAACTATCGCACAACAACAGTTATTAGACTTTATTCAGCAATTAAAAGTCGAAAGGCGCGCTTCCGAACACACCGTTAAAAGTTATCAGCGTGATTTACGCCGGCTTTCTGAATTTTGTAATGACCAGAGTATTTCTGTGTGGACAGAGCTAAAGCATGAAGATGTATTAAAGCATATTGCCACACGACATCGTAATGGCATAGGCAGTGCTACCTTACAGCGCGAACTGTCAGCCATGCGCAGTTTTTATTTATTCTTAATGAAATCGAGCTTAGCGGCAGAAAATCCAGCACAGCATGTAAAAGCACCGAAACAAGCGCGTAAATTACCCAAAACTATGGATGTGGATCAGATATCCGGATTATTAGATGCTGGCGCGAATTCTGTTTTAGAAATTCGTGATGTTGCTATGTTTGAGTTGTTTTATTCCTCTGGATTACGTTTAAGTGAATTGAGTGCCTTGGATCTCGTGGATATTGATTTGCAAGATAAACAGCTTAATGTGCAGAAAGGAAAGGGTGGGAAATCACGCCGTTTGCCCATAGGTAGCAAGGCGATTACGGCCTTACAGCAGTGGCTTAATGTTAGACCGAGCAAGTCAGCCGAGGAAATCGCTGTTTTTACCAGTGCTAAAGGCACGCGCTTAGGTAATCGCAGTATTCAATTACGCTTAAAACAATGGTGTATCAAAAAAGGCGTGCCTGAATCAGTTAGCCCGCACATGTTACGCCATTCGTTTGCCACGCATTTATTAGAAGCCAGCCAAGATCTAAGAGGTGTACAAGAACTATTAGGGCATGAAAATATCAGTACCACGCAAATTTATACCCATTTAGATTTTCAGCACCTTGCTGAGGTTTATGACCAAGCGCACCCACGCGCAAAGAAAACAGATTAAGTGCTATGATGCTAGGGATGCAGGTAGCTTAAAGAGAGTCTCTATGATTAACCAAGTTAATAATTTAAAATCGCATTTAGTTATTCTATTGAGTGTTTTTTTATCTTTTGGAATGACAAGTATTGCCATTGCTAAACCTTTAACGCCTGTTTCAATACAATTAAAATGGAAACACCAATTTCAGTTTGCAGGATATTATGCCGCGCAAGAAATGGGGTATTACAAGGATGAAGGCTTAGCTGTTGATATTAGGGAATGGCAGGATAACACGAATGTCATTGAGCAAGTTATTCAGAATAGAGCTGATTTTGGGATAGGGGATGCAACGATCTTATCTGAATTTGTTAATGGTCAGCCTATTGTTGCGATAGCCGCGATTTTTCAAGAAGACCCGATGGTTTTGTTTACTAAAAAATCATCCGGCATAGTCAAGCCTAAAAACCTTATCGGTAAGCGTGTCATGTTTAATGCCGATGCTGTGGATGGGCCGTCAATTAGGGCGATGTTATTACAGCAAGGCGTTGAAGAGGGTCGTTACCAATACTTTAAGCAAGATTATAATTACCAAGCATTAATTGATGGCAAAATCGATGCTATTTCAGGTTATTTATCGACTGAAGCGTATTGGTATAAAGAGCAACAATTAGCGGTTAATATTATCAACCCTTTTCAATACGGTATTAATTTTTATAATGATATTTTATTCAGCTCGCAAGCGTATGTAAAAGCGAATCCAGATACAGTCGAAAAATTTAGAAGGGCTTCTTTAAAAGGCTGGCTCTATGCGGCAACCCATTTGGATGAAACGATTGCACTGATTCAAAGCCAATATAATTCTGAATTCTCTTATGAACGGCTATTATTTGAAGCGCAAGCAACTGTTAAGCTCATGGATTATCCAATGATTGAAATTGGAGATATGCATCAGCAACGCTGGGAGTATGTGGCAGGCATATTGCATCAGCAAAAGATGTTAAATAAAGAGGTCGATTTTGAGCGCTTTATTTATCAGCCTAAGCAGAAAAATTTTTGGATTATCATTTATGGTTTATTATCGGCAATCGCAGTGTTTTTGTTAGTTGCTATTAGCCATTTTTTTAGTCATAGAAAATTAATGAAAAGTGTCAATAGGCTGACTTCAGTGCATGGCGCAACAGGAAGTGCTTGGTTTGATTTTGATTTACAAACAGGAAACATAGAAGCCAGTGATGAATATGGGCGGATATTAGGGTTTTCTCCGGGAGAATTTAATTCGAGTTTTAAGGAATGGCAAGCAAATATTCACCCTGATGACAGAGCTGAAACATTAGCTAAGTATAGTGAGTATACAAAAAATGGTAATGTGTGTGAGATGGAATACCGCCGAAAAAATAAAGCGGGAAAGTGGATATGGTTACATTCTGTTGGGCAGGTAATCGAATGGAATAAGCAAGGTAAACCAGTGAGAGCGGTTGGCATACATTCTGATATTTCAAGTCGTAAGCAGATAGAA
>Ga0209825_1000247_pt1 | contig 49865 bp, 47 predicted proteins | sample EN8Hudsemesocosm_FD_184631 | JGI IMG/M metagenome (GOLD analysis project Ga0209825, IMG submission 184631) | Methane-oxidizing microbial communities from mesocosms in the Hudson Canyon - EN8B Hudson Canyon (SPAdes) (version 2) | ecosystem: Environmental > Aquatic > Marine > Cold seeps | place... | reverse complement strand
AAGCACAAATGGCTCCACTCTCTTTTCCATTTGGAACGTCATCGACGAATTTCATTACCCCGTTAACTAATCCAAATGGTATTAAAAGATTTGATTTTGACATGACTATTCCTCCGATAAGTTGCTTGAAGGATCTGATATAATTGGTTTTTTCCCAAGAATTCCTGGAAAAGCTGGAAATATACAATGAATAAACACGAACAAAGATTAGCTTTTATCGATGCGTTCATGGATGAATCAGATAGGCTTTTTAAGCAGGCTTGGAAGGCGGAGTTTTGTCGCGGGGTGATGGGACTCTTTTACAAAAAGGATAAAATTACTACTAAAGACCTTGTGGGCTGCGCTGAAAAAATGGGTAAAAGTGATAAGTCAGCAAAAAATGCTTGGAAGGAATTTGTTGATAACTTCGATACACATAAGAACAAATTTGAACGTTATCTTAATAATCCAGAGCTATGTACAGAGTTACAGCACTATCCTTTAATAGAGCGTATAGGTCGTGGAAATGAAGCCTTATGCTTTCGAATAGTAGGGGAGAACGAGAGAGAGCAAAAATCACTTGATGACATTTCCACAGATACAGTAAAGAGCTTACCAATTTCTACTGAAGTTTTAGGGGCAACGTTATCGACACATGATGTGATTTATACGGCATCAAAACTTGAAAACCCACCATATTGGTTTACTTGGATAAGGCCTTTTTTCGGATCTTGGCATAGAAGATTTACATTATTACTAATCTGTGTTTTTTGCATGGCTGTTATTCCTGTAATAGTAGGTATAGGCATATCATTAGTATCACACAATTTTGGTTATGTCTTAGTAGCTTCATTTATTGCTGGTGTGCTGATGTCGTTGGTTATTTCTCCACTTCAAAAGACATATGAAGTTATTGATAAAAAAATATGCTTGTTGGATAGCATAAAAAGTAAGCTCCTAATCTCGGAACCTAAACCCAATCAATATGCTAAAAGTGCCGTAAGAGACGTATTTGCTTACCATGTTGAAGCAAATTGCCCAATATGTGTGTCTAAGTATCACCTTCGAAATTCGATACAATTAGAGAAAAAGAGAATTCATAAAATTAAACGAGTGGTTGGGATTTGTAATAATAACCCTGTAGAACACAGATTTACTTTTGATAAAGATACATTGAAAGGAGTATCAATTTCTTAAGTGTAAACTCATATAGGTGGCTTAGTAATTGGGTTGGTGAAAACCTTATAGTTACTTTAATAACTTCAATTAACTTAGTCCCTTTGGTCCATTAAGAGCCACATAGATATCAAAAACAAGACAACCGAAATCAAATAAAGGAACGCAGTGAACTGAGGTTGATGACGGGTGTATGCGAAGCGTAAATGAATAGAAGCAACAGATATCATCACCTAATATCCCTACGGGAGAAATACTCACACCAACTCCACTGCGTGTCGTCGCTTGTTCGTATTTCTGTTTTTTTGTTCAGTTGTTTATATGGAATTAAAATTATACAGCTCCCCCAATTTAGGGATAAAACCCAAGGGATTAACATCGGTGGTGACATGCATAACCTAGAACAGAAAATGAACTTAAAATAAGTTCAGACCTGCTGAATGACTTGTATATTGACGCTCGATTTCATTTTGAAGTTTTCGCCATTAACCACCACAACCACCTTTTGTCTCTTAGGTGGATTAATACTGAGGATGGAAAGCCCGGACAGTTAGGTTTGTCTACGTTAGCTTGTTACTTTTTTGATGAAGGTATTTATGAAAATAACCCACGGAGCTACGTGTTCATTCAATATTCGTGGTTAAGTTATTCTCCTACACCTAACCATTAGTTGTTTTTTGAGTGGAGTAGATGGAGTTAATTATCGTCTATCTATTCAGTAGTGATTTATTCATTCACCGTAGTCATGATTGTCAGTCAAATGTTGTGTTGCTGGAATTTAACAGTTTTAACAGGTACACAATGCATCTATTTCACAACTATTACTTATAGGGATTTTTTTAATTTCCTTTTCTACTTGATTAATCTACATAACCCTTTGTTTTCCGGTTGGTTAATCTTTGATGATCGCCTTATTTGGATGGTAGTTCGTTTTAGAGTTGCTTAAATTTATTTGACAGTAGCTTAGTGACAGTTAAACTGTCATAAAAATAGTGTGGATTAAATGGTATGGACAAACAATATTCTTTAGAAGACATATGCCAATTGTTAGGGCTCTCTCGAAGAACCATTCGGTATTACATCCAAGAAGGATTAGTGCAGCGGCCAATGGGGCAGAAGCGGGGGGCATATTACACCAGTGAGCATCTTCAGCAGTTACAACAGCTGCAGGAATGGCAAGGGGCTGGTTATAGTCTGGACCGAATCAAAGAACTGATGTCGCAAGAGGCATCACCTGCAGACACCTTATTGGCACTACAGCCTAAGCGGGGGGATGTGTCGGTATGGAGTCATATCCATCTTGCACCGGGAGTGGAATTACATATAAATCCGGAAAAAGCGGGAATGACACCTGAAATGACTCGCAAGCTGTATCAGCAGATTGGGGTGTTGGTTGATCAATTAGATAAAGACGAGGGATAACATGGAACAGGAAACAGTTTTTGAAATGCTCACCGTTGACGGTAAAGCTATACCATTAACAGGGGTTCGCGTTGATGCGGTAGTGAAGGATACATCCATTGAAACGGTAATACGCCAGCAATACTGCAATCAAGAAGACCAGTCTATTGAAGCAGTGTACACGTTCCCGCTGCCGATTGGAGCTACTTTGCTATCGTTGAATGTTGACCTCAATGGACAGCAACATGTAGGTGTGGTCGTCGAGTCAAAGCAGGCTGAAGAACAGTACGAGAATGCGATTACCGAGGGGGACACCGCCATGCGCTTACAGCAGGTGGACGACAGTCTGTTTACGCTGAACCTTGGTAATCTACTGGTAAATGACATTACTACTATCGAAATTCGCTATGCGCAGTTATTGCATTGGCAAGATAATCAATTACGTTTAATGATTCCTACCACTCTCGGGCCTCGTTATGGCAACCCTAGTAATTTGGGTATGCAGCCTCATCAAGAGCTTTCAACTTCACTTGCAGTAGAACACCTAATGGAGTTAACGGTTTCTATTGAAGGCGAGTTGGCTAACAGTACAGTGAACTGCCCAAGCCATAACGTTAGCATTCAGGCTGAAGAGTTGAAATTAATTGTGCGTCCTGCCGATAAAAAATTTCCAATGGATCGGGATTTCGTTTTACTTATTCAATGTCCAGAGCAGCAACATTCCACTGCATATTTCGACAAGGATGCGGATGAACGCTGGGTTGCCTGGATGTCTGTTAACCCTAAAGTGGATTACACCTTAGGGCCAAGGCAGGTAAAAATAGTGGTTGATTGCTCTGGGTCTATGGGCGGCGTGCCGATACAGCAAGCAAAAATTGCATTGCGTGAAATAGTGAGTCAGTTACGTCCTGAAGATAGCTTTACCGTCATTAATTTCGGGTCCAGCTGGCGTGCGCTTTTTAATCGCTTGAAGCCTGCAACTGATTCAAATAAGAGTAAGGCTTACCAATGGATCAAAAGGACTGATGCGGATCTTGGAGGAACTAAAATAGAAGAGGCATTGAATGCCGCTTATCGTATTGCGGGCGAAAATAAGGAATGCGATTCAAAAGCTGAAGTGCTGTTGATCACCGATGGTCAAACCTATGATGTTATGGATGTGTGCGAAAACGCAGTGCAGAGTCGTCATCGTCACTTCACCGTCGGTGTGGGCAGTGCAGTTGCTGAAGACTTGGTTCGTGGCTTAGCTGAGAAAACAGGCGGGGCGTGTGAATTAGTGTCACCGAATGAGGATATGGCTTTGTCCATTGTGCGTCACTTTAAACGAATGTACTTGCCTCCTGTTACCTGGTCTGAGGTTGTATGGCCAAATACCCCAATTGAATCAGCATCAAACGAGGTAAAGCATGCGTTTAGTGGCGATACGCTTCATCTTTTTGCAACTTTTGATCATCGCCCAGAAGGCAGTGCAGCGATAAAGCTCGCATTTGGCAATACTACTTGGAGTAATACTTTCAAGTTGGAACAGTATAAACAGCGAGACTATGAAGAGAACGTATCGTTATCGGAGCTTACATTGGCTCGCTTGGCATCGGCAAAAAGGATGGCCCTAAGTGAACAGTCAGATGAAAAAATTGAAATCGGACTTAAATATCAGCTTCAATCCTCGCTGACAAATTACTTAGTTGTTGTGGAGAGAGATGTCAAAGACGAGTCAGAATTTGGGCCTGAATTACGAAAAGTTCCCGGTATGTTGCCCGCAGGTTGGGGTGGGACGAGTTCATTGGATATTGTGGATATGGATTGCAATGAAGGTGTAGCGGATTACAGCTATCTAGATCGCCCTATGTTTATGAGAAGGGCGCCTATCTGTGTATCTGGGTCAGAAAGTTACCAAGATATGCCTAAATTCTTAAGGCGCGAACAGGATAGTGGCCCAGATGATTTCGCTGGTAACCTGAAAAGACACTGTGGTCGATTGTTTGTTCAACCACTCAAATTAATTCCTATCAAGATAGATAAGTTAGTTGATTTTGGCATGAGTCACGAAATCATGGATGTTTTGTATGTTCTTGTCGGTAATGGCTACAGAGAGCAGGAAGCGGTGATAGCATTTCTTTTTCTATTTAGCCAGTCTGAAAAGGGTAAAGTACTATTGCCTAGAGCGGTTATTAGAGCGATCAGAAAAGTATTCAAAAAACACGGTATTACCCTTGTGTTGTGCGAGGAAATTACAAAAGAGGTGGCGTCATTTAGTGGTGGTCAAGAGTGGCTACCGAAGTCCATGGTTGAAGATCCACACTTGATGTCTTAGTACTTAAATTCAGGTAAGTAAGCAGGGAAGAATTGATGCAGGATAATAGTTTTTTAGTTTTCGTTTATGGCACCTTGCGTAAGGGTCAAGGTAATAACACTTTATTGCAGGACGGCAAATTTCTGGGTGTTTACGAAACCAAACCAGATTTTACGATGGTTGATTTAGGTTGTTTCCCTGCGGTAAGTCCGCAGGGGAAAACATCCATCAGCGGAGAGTTATATCTGATCGATCAACCGGCATTTACTAATCTAGACCAGTTAGAAGGTTATCCCACGTACTATGACCGAATACAGATTGATACACCCAAGGGGAAAGCTTGGCTGTATGTAATACACCACCTCGTCGAAACACATAAAGTGGTCGAAAGTGGTGACTGGATTAAACACACTGTGCTTTAAAAGGATAATAAGGAGAGCAGAATGGATATCATCACAGACGTTAGTGCGGATAACAACGGTTTGAACGGTGATCTGGAACGATTGCATTGGGGGGATACCCCGCTGCAACTGCCTTTGCATGACGTTTGTGTCGACACAATGTTCAAAATACGTGATAACTGGAGAGAGCACCTAATTGCACTGGCCAGTGGTATTTCTAGCTCGAAAACCCCGACGCAAGCTGAGGTAACCCATTATTGTCGCTACTTACTCGCGCACCAGAGGGGGCGAGTGATAAAAATATCACCTGGCTCTTGGGGGTTGCCGGAAAATCTGGGTATGCCTTCTTCCGATGCTCGAGTAGATTTTATCTATTTTCCAACCTATATCGCTGTCAGCACTTTGGTTTTAGCTTGGCAGCGCTACCCAGAGTTGAGTGATCAGTTACCTGATTTCAGACAGCAATTGCGACAAGGAATGAAGTTTATGGTTGGGCGTCACCTAAGAGGAAGTGGTTATGACGCAGATAGACAGTTAGTTGAGGCCATCGAAATCCTGGCGCTGGGTAAGGTGTTCGATTTTGTTAAGCAGCAGCCAACCTTTTTCCCCGAGCTGACAGAAACCTGCGACAAGGCCTTGATGTATCTGCAGTCGTACCCCGATCGATTGGCTCCGGAAGATGTTAATTGGCGCTTTGTCCCGTATGCCAAACAGCAGAGAGCTATTCGTCTGCTTCAAGGTGACGATGCCTGCAAGTTAGTCGCATTACCCGAGAAATTTCAAAGATACCAGCAGGCTACTGACGGTTGGATTGAACAATTAGCGGAACATGTAGCTCTAGATGCCTATGAGCACATATTGGAGTCTGTACAAGAAGAGTTGGTAAAGAACCTGGAACTCTTCCAACAATTGTATGATGCATTACCAGCAAGTTTGGTATTTCCCTCTAGGAAATTAGAAAGGAAGTCTCGAACGGTGGCGTTAGAGAAAGAAGTAGCATTGCCGTATGGCCTTGTGGTTGATGCTCAGATCGATATACCTGAACCTAAAGAATGCATCCCTCTTAAACAGCAGGATATTGAGGAAAAAGTGATGGTTCGTAAGGAGCACTACATTCAGTATTACGCAGGCGACTGGCTGCCGAAACATGCTCAAAATAAGTTTTATGCTGTGATTCCTCAGTCCATTACATTTAACGGGCGAGTTGCTAAAGCTTCCGTGCTAGTTTATGCCAAAACGAAATAGGACTACCTAGTATCAAATACTGTAAGGAAAGAAGATGATTTTACATGTACCGCACTCTTCAACGAAATTACCGGAAACAGATAAATTCAACGAAAAGACTAAGCTGGAAGCGATTGAAAAGTTAACTGATTGGCATACAGATGAACTATTTTTTCATCAGAACTCAGATAGTATAGTGTTCCAGTTTAGTAGAATTTTCTGTGATGTTGAGAGGTTCAGGAATAATCACGATGAACAAATGTTTAAAAAAGGAATGGGGGTTGTATATACCAAGGGGCTAGATGGTAAGGACCTTTTGAACTGCCAAGTCTCGCTGGAAGATGAGGAGGTAATCAAAACCACCTTTTATGATAGGCATCATCGAAAGTTGTCAATTTCGGTTAATCGTTCGCTGACACTGTTTCCTGAGGTATTTGTTGTAGATTGCCATAGCTTTTACCCCACTAAATTATCACATGAGGATTCAAATGATAGGCCTGACTTCTGTCTTGGCACTGATGACTTTCACACACCTACTGAGGTGGTTGATGAGATTAAGTCATACATAGAAGGCTTAGGGTTTATCGTTGCTATAAACTCACCGTTTGGTGGGACTATAGTGCCGTTGCAACACTTGAATAAAAATAAAGATGTAAAATCGATCATGATTGAGGTCAATAGAAAGCTTTATTTGAAAGCGCCTTATATTGGTGTGAAAAATGACAATTTTGAAAATATTAAAAATGTACTAACAGGTTTACTGGAAATAATCAGTAAGTACGAAATTTCTAAGGATTCTTAGTAAATTGAATGTGAGATGTAATTCTTACTCCACCACCACCACCATCTTTTGTCTCTTAGATGGATTAATACGAGGATGGACCGCCCGGACAGTTTAGGTTTGTCTACGTTAGCTTGTTATTTTTTTATGAAGGTATTTATAATAAAAAAATCGAGGAGTACATCTTGGTGAGTTACGGCCATATTATTGAATTATTATCAGTTTCAAATTTATAACCGCATTGCATCTCTGATAGATTGTCTGAAGAATCAAACCAAAATAGAATACTTAGACCTACATGCTCCATGCTTTCATCTCCATACCCCGTGAGGTTATCTAATTTTTTTGGTATTTCTTTCGTGGATTTTGCCAAGAATCGCTTCACAGTATTTTGTGGCAAACCAAACAGCTCCTTTCCAAGTAGGGAGTAACCAGAACCCATAACCGTTATAGTGCCTAAGCGAAAATTATCACGCTTTTTGAAGGTGAAATACAAGTTCCGAGGTGAATACCACAAATTTCGAAATTCATATTCAATATCGATTTTGTCAGGTTTTCCGAAGAGCTGAATCAACTCCTGTTCATCAATTCCATACTTAACTGAGTCTATTCCTGTTCCGGGTTCAATATTCATGATTCGGTTCCAATAACGTTGTGCTAAATGCAGGGCATTAGTCGTGAGAAAGCAGCTACATATCGCCGGTAAAATATGATGGATGACAAAATATTCACCGGAGAGATATCAATTTTTAAAATAGCGTACCTTTTTAGGTTTTTTTATTTTTTCCCAAATTAAGAACAGCAATTGCTGCCTGCAACCGTATATGCTCATCTTCGCTGCTTAGTAAGTCATAAAGTACTGTGGTCGCATCTATAGGCCCATCCGTGTTATTCACAATTTTTTTAGTTACGTTAAAGCCAGAACTAATATAGTTATCTAGAATTCCATAATGCTGAGAAATTCTAGATAACGTTTTCCTTGCTCCTGATAGTGACTTGAATACTGGTGAAGGGAGTGTATTTCTAGAAACCGTCTTTAAATGTTTAGCTTCAATGAAATGTGGGTTGCCACAAGCTGCATTGTCTTTAGATGAATCATATTGATACCCACTTGTCGTCTTAAATATATGAATAAGTGACTTGTTATTTATGGAAGGGCTCAGAACTATTGAGCCTTCAGGCATGTGAACAAATAGGTCTACCATTGAAATGGAAATCTCAGAAAGCGTGTTGTACGATTTTGCCAAAGTACTTGCTATGACGCCCCGGTCACAATTCTCTAATGATTTACCGCAAGGCCAGCCTACGCTTATTTGTCCACTTAAGAACTCTTCTTCTTGATCAATGCCGTGTGGTTTAGCTCTCAATATATATGCATTCATAGTATTTCCTAGTAGTTCTCATAAGTTCTAGGTAAATTTAGCAGTTGAAATGAAGTTTGTAAAGCACTAAGTGTTCTAACCTGTGCACATAGAAGTCCTATGTGCCTTTTTGGGTAGGTGTGACTTATGAATAACAAGCTTCAGTAAAATTTGTTTAAGTAGGTTTATTAGCTGAGGCATTAATTTATTTCAAGTTCATGCCTTCTGAATTGTTTATAGGTGCTCGATTTCATCGTTGATATTTTCAACTAGGGCGTTTTCGTCATTTACCACTACCCCCTTTTGTCTCTTAGATGGATTAAAAATGAAGAACAGTTCTTTCTAAACTTTGATATTGATACCACATTTTCTGGCAACGTTGTTTTATCAATGGCCTTAGGTTCTATTTGCTTTAGGTCGTATCAAGGAACGGGCAATAACCTACTTAGAGGTTGTGGTTCACGTAGAAAATGATAGTGTGATTTATCGAATAAACTGTGGTGGATAAACCTTTATCATGAATAAACCGTTTCAAAGACTTGGTTCGAAATCTAATGCGCAGGCAGGGAGGGATTTTGAGATTGCTGCACAGAAATTCTTTGCATCCGAAGGGTTGGTTTTAGAGCGAGATGTGAAGGTTCCTGTTGGTGTTGAAAGTTTTAAGAAAGATCATGCTTTTGACTTGGGATGTTTATCTAAAAAAGTTCTTGTTGAATGTAAATCTCATAAATGGACTACTGGTGGAAACGTTCCAAGTGCAAAATTAGCAGTCTGGAATGAAGCAATGTACTTGTTTGTCGCATCCCCAAATGAATATCGAAAGATAATGTTTGTTTTATATGATAAAAGTGAAAAGAAAGGTGAATCGTTAGCCAAGTATTATCTTAGGATAAATAGTCATTTGGTACCTAGTGATGTCGAATTCTGGGAATATAATGAATTAAAGATGGTTGCGAATAGATTAGTTTAGCGGCAACTATTCCATCAATCCTGGTCGAATACATTATCTCTGTGAAATCCAAGGTACTCAGCTAGTCCTTTTGGTGCTTTTCTCAAATTATCATTTCTGCTGATATGTAGTATTTCCAAGTCTGCATTAGATATTTTATCAGAAACTAAAATTTTGCCATTGTCATCAAATGATATGAAACCTGAATCAAATAGATGGTCTAAAGTAGGGTGGAGGAGGAGGCCGTTCATTGGGTCCAGGCGCTCTAGATTTGAACAGTCGCGCCATGGTTTTATGTGCGATGCTCGTAGTAGAGGAATGTTTTTTAAGCCTGTAACGGAGCAGCAGCCCCATAAATCTATTAGCCTTTTTCGAAATGTACCTTGGCCGATTCTGCTTTTTACAACGGAGTCCCGTTCAGTTTCGTCTAGTGATTCATATTCTTTTTTGTGATGATCGAGATCGTCAATAACATCAGGTGTTGACCCATTTTTCCCAATGGTGAATGAGAATTGGCTTGGTCTGTCTGTACGAATACTATGTTCTTTGGTGTAAATTTCGCCATAATAAGTGAATGGGGAGTGGTGAATATCTCTGTAAAAAAGATGAACTTTGTCACCCTCTTTTGAAGCATTAATTATTCTGGAGTCAGAGCTGTGTTTGGATTCTCCTTCCCAGTATAGAATTTTTCCATCTATATAGTCATTGTATTGAGTCTGGGCTTCCTGCTTAATTTTAGTGACGAAAAGAATTATCTGATTCGTTTTAGTTGGTGTAACTACTCCCCTGGAGATGGCATGAAAGCTTTTGTATCCCCATAGTTCAGCTAGGAATTTACGCTCGTAAGTCTGAGATGTCCGTAGGTCATCAAAACTAATCTGTATGTTTTTGCCTAAACTGGGAGTGGCAGAAGTGGAATTAATTTCAGGTGAACATTTTTTGCAAACTTTGTGGTTGGTAGCTTCTGTTCGATTACTTTCTGCCCAAGTTAGAAGATCTGACGGGTTATTTGAACAGACCTTGATATAGTTTCGTTCAGTGAAAGCTCCGTCTTGTTGAGCGTTTGTGTATTTAGTGATGTGACGACATTCAGACTTATGGAATACCAAATAGGATGTTTTATCTCCAGACGCAGTGTTGATAACAAAACCGTTTGGGTTTTGTTTTACCCAGTTTAGGAATGGTTTGTCATCGGACGCAAATTGTCGAATACCCATATTCATGAAGCCTATTAATTGTTAGATTTTTAATTAATTCTAGTATGCCTTTGACAGACTTATCTAGGCAATAAAAAATCTTACCCTTTTACTTAACTCAGATTGGTAATGAAAGGATGTGTGGCAGATATTGTTTTTAACAAAAGTTTGCATCGTAGTTAACTCGACAACTGAGGTTAATTTAGTCCACCAACTCCACTAATATTTATCTCCCGCAATTAGAGGATATTTAATCCTCAAATCCCCCCAGATATACTGTTGTCTGAACAGTGTGTAGGTTGGATAGTAGCCCCATAATTTAAGAATAAGGAAAACAATTATGGGTATACATAAACGCGGTAAGTATTGGTACGCACAGTTTCAGGTTGAAGGTAAAACGTATCTTCAATCGACTAAAACAACCAATAAGAATCAAGCACAAGCTTTTGAACGTAAACTTCGGAATGAGGTTTATTCACGCGAGTATCTTGGTGATAAAGACCCAGTCAGTTTATATGATGCATTAGATGCATTCATACGTACGAAAGAAGACACCAAGAATTTACGATGTCTGAAATCTAATATAAAAACGGTTAAAACTTACTTTGATGAAGGTGAGATGTTTCATTCTGTTGGCACACCTGAAATCGAACGATTTGTGCAGAAGCGTAAGGATGAAGGTCGTAAATCTATGACTATTCACCACAGCCTGCATGTACTGAGAGGCGCTTGGAAGCATGCTAAGAAGCTTGGTTATCGTACGATTGATATCGAATGGCCTGTATTAAGAAAAGATCCAGGGCGTAAGATGTACCTATCTAAAGAACAAGAAGAAAGGTTATTGGACGAGTTACACCCAAATAAAGTATTTGGTGATAGTTGTAGCCAAAGCCCTGAATTCTGGACGGGTAAAAAACGTGAGGCGCGACAAGATAATTTCGACTTCGTGATTACTCTTTTGGATTTGGGATGCAGATATTCTGAGGCATCTACCTTAGAAAAATCTAAAATCAATATGGAAGACCGAACAATTGAGTTGTATCGATCAAAGGTTGAGAATCATTCAATACTGTATATGACTGAACGGTTGTATCAGGTGTTTAAACGTCGTCTATCAAGTGATAATGATAGTAAGTATATTTTTACCAATAAGAGTGGTGGACCCCGTAATCATTCGACTAAAGGGATTAGAAATGCGATGGAGAGGGCAGGGCTAGAAGATTTTAGAATCCATGATCTGAGACATTCATTAGCATCTAAGTTGGTGCAGAACGGTATGTCATTGCAGGAGGTTAGTGAGATATTGGGTCATAGTAATATTTCGATGACGATGCGTTATGCACACTTGGAATCAACTGAAACAGCTAAGAAGGCTAGGGACGTGTTGAATCGATTGAATGAAAAACAGCCTGTGTTAAGGGTTGTTTGATATTAAGTCCATTTAGTCATTTTTAGTAATATTGTAAGGGACTAGGTGGACTATATTAGAATAAGTTTTGATAGTTAATATGGTGTCATGTTTTTACTCTAACCGCCCTATAGTTGAAGTACAGAAAACCCAAAATATCTGAGGACTTTTGTTGTGCGGCCATTAATAACGGGGAGGTCTTCCTTGCTTACCCAGCCAACAAGCTCTTGAATATTTGCTTGCCCGATTTCGTTTAGTTTATATCGTTTTTCATATATGCAATCCGCCATTCTAGAGACGATATCCCCGTCGCCATGAAGTAAATGAATTAGGGTGCTTTTGATATCTTCGAGTTTATTTGAAGTCAGGAATTGTTTCTTGAGGGTGTCTAACCCACCTTTAAAAAAACGCAACCTGTCGTGGAATGAGTGTAAGCTACATAGTGCGTTTACTATATCTTCGGGAGATGCAGACCTTATCGATTCTTGAGAAGAGAAGACTCGTTGAATCATCGGGTAGTTCTTTGTGACGATTGTGTGTTCAAAGTGTTTCCAATCAGTTGTCAGCCATTGATCGACTAGTGAGTTAAGTGTTGATTTCTTAGAGCTATCCCAGCCTAACGACTGTTGCTCCCAAGTTTTTTGAGTTGCATGTTCTTCCCTTACGAAACTAATGAACGAATCCATTTCTAAGCGAAGAGGGATTTTTTCTTCAGGTACTTTACGATTTTTTTGTGAATATATTTCTTCTATTTTTCTAAAAGCTGATACGGACTCTTGGTACGATCTGCTATAGGTATCCAGGAAAATGGACTTTTTAGTAGACTTTTCTTTATCTCGAGATATGTTTGAGAATGCTTTGTCACCTAAAGTATTTTTTACACTTGTATCTAAATCATTTACAAGCTCGGATGCTTTCTTGTACTTTTCATATATCGCAGCATATGAAGAAATTGCTTTTTCATTTAAGACTGTTGCTTCTTCCCAGTATTCAGCAAATAGCTGAGTCAATTCAATAAATCTTGAGTCGTCAGGAGGTATTCCAACCACAACTTCTTGATTGGTTCTAATCGCAGCGCTTGTCAAGTTTGCGGAACCGACTAATATAGATTTATCACCAAATATGTACATCTTGGGGTGAAATGATGAGTTTGTATAAAATCTTGCTTCAATGTTTTTGTTTAATAGCTTTTTGAGAGCTATTGGTGAAGTAGGGAATCCTAGTCTGACAATGATTCTTATGTGGCAATTTCGTTTGAGTAAATCTTCGATGACGTTAAATTCGGTGAAGAATGCTGAGGCAATAAAAATATCCATGTCTTCGGTAACGTGTTCAAATAAGCCATTTATAACAAAATCACTTTTCAAACTTCGATTGGTATATAGGTTTTCCATTCCTTCCTCGTTGGTTTGATACTTATGGATCAATAGTTGTTTGATGTTTAGTCCATTTAGTCAGCCTTGTAGGATGGGAGGGGCTAAATGGGCTAAATGGACTAAATGGACTAAATGGACTAAATTCTATAACTAGTACAGGTATTAATTGAGAATTCGGTTGTACCTTGAACGGAAAGCTCTTTCTCCTCCCTCCATCTGGTTGCAAATTAGGTCTTTTACTTCTTGTTCCTGAAGTGCGCCACAGATATTTGGACGTAATCCATCAGAATCGCGAATCATACTAATCACATACTCGGCGTCGCCGTTAACTACAATTGGGGCTGAGTGAGTGACTATTATTAATTGCCGCTTTTGCTTGTTGGCTGCAATTGCTGGAATTACGCTTTGGCTAAGCATCAAACAATCTAAGTCATCTTCCGGCTGATCAAGAAGTAGTGGGTCAGTACCGTAAGACAGTAAAAACTGAAGCATACTAGCTGCTTTTTGTCCTGGTGAAGCTGATTCAATATTTTCCATTCTACCACTTAGCGCTTGATATCGAATTTGAATTCCGTCATCGGGGAACCAGCATAGTAAATTGTCCAGTGATTCATCGGGCAATGATGATATTCTATTTCTGTATGCTCCGTGTATAATTACTTGTTCAGTTGGTTCGCCATTAGCGATCTCGCAGTGCAAGTTTTTAATGTCGGTTAATAATGTATATTTCTGTTCTATTACTTGGGGGTTTGGGGCAAAGGTTAGGTGTTCAATAAATGATTTTAACAAGCCCTGCCTAGATTCAATATCGTAGATTCGATCAGTAAACGTTGTAATCCCCGTTGCATTTTGATAACTAGTCACTATTGAGTCTGGTGCAGAGTTTAATGGTAAAACCTTTATTTCTAAACCATCTAAATTCAACGATTCAATGAAGTCTTTCCTAAGTTGAGATAGAGTTTTACGGTGATCTATCATCTCTTGGTTAATACGACGGATATTCGTGGTGGTTTCGATAATCTTTGCTTCAAGGTCGGAGTACTTTAATAACTCTATCCGAATTCTTTCCTTGTTTTCGACAAGTGTATTCAATGTAGTGGGGTCTAGACCTTGCTCTCTTAGCGCTTCAGCTTCTTGCATAACGTCTTGTTGTGCGTTTTCAATATTGGTAACAAGGTCTTGCATATGTTGACCATTTTGCAATTGGGCTAACTCTTCTCTTGCTCGGTCTACAGTATTAGAAATTTGCTCGCGGAATTTGCGCTGAGCTATATTGAGCTGCTGTAAACAAGATCTAGATTGCTCTGATTGCTCTGATTGCTCTGATTGCTCTGATTGCTCTGATTGCTGAATTTCAGGGGTTAATTCTGATATGTTATCTAGTAGTGTAGCCTCTTCAGTAAGGCCTCGATCTATTGTACTTTTTTCAGACTCGAGTTTGTTAAGGTTAGTCCTTACTGTGTAATAAGGGCTATCATTTAAACGCTCAATTGATCTTTCGGCATCAGCTAATTCTCCTCGCAATGCTGATATGGTTGCTTGTGTTGCTAGAAGGCCTCTTAATGTAATTCGCTCATTTTTAAATTCCCGTTCAAATTGATCTTTTTGTTCAATCCATACTCTCTTATTTACAAATACACTGTCATCACATACTTTTAAGAATGCATCATTGTCCGATGCAAGTTTGTATAGCATTTTTTGACTGTATATCGATATATCAAACCTATCGTCTGACCAGTTGTCGTCTTCAGTCCATTCGTCTTCTTCAAGAACGCAAAGAGTAGTTAGATTATTTGGGTGCCATGTAAGTCTATAGTCGCTGCCATCCTTTCTGTAAAAACAAACTATTTCGGAATCATTGCTCATCCCTTGGCCTATAGCTTTAAAGCTATTAATAGTTTGGGTGTGCTCTACTGATAAATTTTTGTCCTTACGCATTCCTAGCCGGATGCTTTCGACAAGCGTTGATTTTCCACTTCCACGAGAGCCAATTACAGCGTTGTAGAATGGATTGAATTGAAGTTCAACAGGTTGGTCTCCATTGGAGCTACAAAGTTTTGTCTTAATCTTCACTTTTGTAAGTTGTAAATTTGGTTCAGCTGGTGGTGCAGAGTCCAACAAAACGCAGTTTGGGTGATCTAGTAATGCAACTTTTAACCCATCAAAATTTAGTTCCGACATTTTGAGCCAACATGTACGGATACCTGCATTATTAGGGTGGTGCGCGTCGGAACCTCTGAGTTTAGGTAGGTTCTCTATTAGTCTTTGATGAGTGCCATTTGAAATGTCACTGAGTTCATGTCTAATTTCTACAGCATCAGGTCCAGCATTAAAAACAGCTTCTAATTCACCTTGGTTTGTTATTCCTAGCGCTCCCTTAACTGCGTCGATATGAGCTAGTACACTAATTGCATTAGGGTTTAGTCTGATTCTACCGACAATATCTGCAACTCCACAATTCAGAACTAATTGGTGGTTCTGAGCGTTTCTTGGTATTGGGTCAATACCATTGCATTGACCTATTAATTGTTCGATATCAGCACCGCTACTATTTTCATCTAATATAGCAAGAACATGTACATTCCCTGTTGCCGTTAGTTCTACACCTGGAAAAATTGTTAGTGCTCTAAAATCATTCAAATTGCCATTTTCTGATTCATTAAGCATCAGAGAAAGTTCATTCTTTAATTCATCGATTCTTGAACCTGTATTGTGGTCACTAATAATGACCGCATCGACTTCTTGGCGCATGTAAGCAAGCAGCCAATCCCTATTTGATAAGGAAAGTTCCTGATAGTCATCTGATGCAGGAGTGTGGTTATGGAAATCGAATTTGAACCATTTTGAACCGACGGACATATATTACCCTTATTGAAACACTAAATTTGTACGGTCTGATCTATACAAAAAATTATGGGTGGGAAATAAAACAGTAGGTGGTGGAGAAAGCCTTGGATTTTACACATTTATTATAATTTAAAAGTGTTCAGTAGATCTGCTGGGCTAAAAATCCTTAGATACTAGTAACCTATAGTTCCCTCTAGATAATCAGACTATAACAGAATGTTAAACAATGACACCTGTAAAAAGGGCTGAAATTTGAACAAAATGCCCTTTGAGAATTACAAAATAGCAATCTCAGAATACAAATGATCAGTGAAGAAGGAGAGATGGATTTATGTTTTTTTTATAATTGAAATTCCGATACAAGATTTTCATTCAACTTAGTCCACTAGCTCCCTTTTACTTTTCTGGGGGGATTCACAAAGTACGTAAGCTTTGAAGGTGGGGAGTGTAGGATATTAGAAAACCAAATCGGGTAGAGAATCGGTAAAGGTCGATTATTTCTATAGCTGTGCAGGTTATGTGGGTTAAGCGACCAACCATAGGATTTTACGATATTTCCCGCCCTGCCAATGGATGTAAGTCTGTAGGGGTAAATCGGAGTAGGGTAATCAAATAACTCAGATAGAAAAAGTGATGCTGCATGAATAGCAGCTCAAATCGCAGGCAAGAAAAAACCCGAACATTTTTCAATGATCGGGTTCTTCAAATAATGGTGCCCGGTCTCGGAATCGAACCAAGGACACGAGGATTTTCAATCCTCTGCTCTACCGACTGAGCTAACCGGGCGTATCTGATTTTATACAGTGTTTGATTTCACTGCTAAGTCATACTTAGCGTTACTGACTTGGTGTGCCTGCAACGGGGGCGTATTAAACCTGTTTCAAATAAATGAGTCAAGCATTAGTGCGCTTTTTTTATATTTTATTTGAGCTGATTTTAAAATACGTATTATTCATTAGGTTTTGAGGGTGGTACGTAGCCTTCTGCGTGTTCATATTCTTCATTTTGAAAGAATTTCTCCATTTGTTCTCTTAAAAATGCGCGGGCAGTGGTGTCCATCATATTGAGCTGTTTTTCGTTGATTAGCATTGTTTGCTGTGCTTGCCATTCTTTCCAAGCTTGTTCTGATACATGCTCATAAATGTCTTGGCCGATAGCGCCGGGCATTGGTACGAGGTCTAGGCCTTTGAGTTCTTTTTGATATTTACGACAGATGACGGTTCTGCTCATAAGTGTTTCTCGTTGTAGTTTAAAAAGTTGTAGGTTTTAAGTTTGTAAGTTAGCCAAGCTATTTCTCTGGATCGGCTATTTGAAATTGTTGGTGATTAAAATGTTTAGATTAGTTTATATCAATATGACCGCATCGTTTTAGATATTTTGCAATAGGGGTAGGCATGCCTAGTTGGCTGAGCTGGTCTTTTTTGACCCAAATAAAGCGTTCACTGTCATTAACCATTTGTTGTCTTTTTGAGCTTTTGAACTGAACAGGCCGTAGTTCAAGTTTGAAATGACTGAAAGTATGTTGAAATGCTTTGGTTTCAACAGGAGGGCTAAGCGAGCAACAAAAATGTGTCGAGCAGTGCTGGCTGATGTCATTCAGTGACTGTTCTATATTAAGTTCGGGAAGGCTATAAAGGCCGCCCCAGATGCCAGTCGGCGGTCTTTTTTCGAGTAAGATGTGTTCGTCGTTAGTTTCGATCAAAACAATGCGTGTGTGCCTGAGGGAGATGTTTTTTTTAGGTTTTGATTTTGGTAGCTCTGTTTGAATGTCGAGTTTAAAGGCTTGGCAGTCGTGAGTCATTGGGCAATGCTCGCAATCAGGTTTACTGCGAGTGCATAAAGTTGCCCCAAGATCCATAATGGCTTGAGTGTAATCGTCTGTGCGTGTGCTGGGAGTCAGTTGTTCTGCTAGGGTCCAGAGCTCATTTTCTGTTTTTCTCTCTCCTGACCAAGTGGTAATCGCTTTAAATCTGCATAATACGCGTTTGACGTTACCATCAAGTATGGTGGCTTGTTGCTTGAACGCGATACTCAGTATTGCGCCAGCAGTCGAGCGTCCAATACCGGGGAGTTCGACAATGCTATCTAAGGTGTCTGGGAATTTGCCGTGAAGGCCTAGATGAATGATTTTAGCTGTTTTATGTAGATTACGTGCCCTAGCATAGTAGCCTAGTCCGGCCCATAATTCTAAAACACGGTCTTCATCGGCGATGGCGAGCGACTCAAGTGTTGGAAAGCGTGTCATGAATCGTTGATAGTATTCAATCACGCTATTCACTTGCGTTTGTTGTAGCATGATTTCTGAAACCCACACGCGGTAAGGGGTTTTGTTTCGTTGCCACGGGAGGTCTTTGCGGCCCGATTGATCGAACCAGGTTAGCAGTTTACTTGCGAAATCTACGTTTATGTTTGTCATGATTGCTTAGGCTTAGGTGATTGAATGTTCGATCGTTTTATTGTTCAAAATTCTATTATTTTATCTTGAGAAAAGTATATCAGAGCTTAGTTCGCTATAGCGCTAATCCTTTGATAGATTTTTAGTGTTGAACTGTTTAGAATTCCTGTCCATATTGCTTTAGTTAAGATAAATGTAATCATTGAGTCTCTGACGGCTATTTGCATTAAGAGATAAACAAGCGACCATAAACGAGAGAATTGCTAATGACCGTTAAAGTAGATATTGAATTAGATCGTAACTTTACTGTACCAGCAGACGCAGCGACTGTGTTTGCATTACTTGCTGATGTGCCAAAGTCGGGCGCTCATTTTCCTAAAGTTGATACCTTAAGTGATACTGGAGAGGGTACCTTTAAATGGGAAATGGAAAAAATTGGTTTAGGCGGCAGCTCTATTCAGACCGTTTATGCGTGTAAGTATATTCCTGATGAGTCTGCGGGCACGATTGTTTGGGAGCCGGTGAAGGGTGTTGGTAATAGTGTTGTTGAAGGTTCATGGACAATCACTGCGGCAGATGGTGGAACGAATATAGCGTTTACAACCAATGCTAAATTGACCTTACCTTTACCTGGTTTATTAAAAATAGCGATCAGCCCTGTTGTGAAACACGAGTTTGCGGCAATGGTTGATGAATATATGGAAAACCTTCAAGGCGCGCTTTCTGCCTAGTAGTATTTAAGAATTAAGTTATTTGGAGTCATAAATGACAGAAAGAAAAGCCCAGGTTCAACGAGATACACTCGAAACGCAGATAAAAGTATCGATTAATCTAGATGGTACAGGAAAGGCTAAGTTTGATATTGGCATTCCTTTTCTTGAGCATATGTTAGATCAAATTTGTCGACATGGCTTAATTGATATTGATGCACATGCGGTTGGTGATTTGGATATTGATGACCATCATACGGTTGAAGACTTGGGTATTACCTTGGGTCAGGCATTTGCCAAGGCCATTGGGGATAAAAAAGGCATTCGTCGCTATGGCCATGCTTATGTACCGTTAGATGAAGCGCTATCTAGAGTGGTCATCGATTTTTCAGGTCGTCCGGGTCTTGAGATGGATATCCCATTTGTAAAAGGCAGTGTCGGTCGCTTTGACTGTGATCTTTTTTATGAGTTTTTCCATGGTTTTGTGAATCATGCAATGGTGTCATTGCATATTGATAATCTTAAAGGGAAAAATGCGCATCATCAAATTGAAACTGTTTTTAAAGCATTTGGTAGAGCTTTACGTATGGCGGTTGAATTAGATGAACGTATGGCAGGCATGATGCCTTCTACAAAGGGTACGTTGTAGAAAATACACGATAATCGCCTTCCAGAAATTAAACTATAACTGACCTGAATTGGGTCAGTTATTATTTGTGAGTACTGAAAATGAATTCTATTGCTATCATCGATTACGGAATGGGTAACTTACACTCTGTGTCTAAAGCGATTGAGCATGTTGCGCCTGACGCGCATGTGCTGGTGACGTCGGATGCAGCAAAAATTCGTGAAGCCGATCGGGTGATTCTTCCTGGTGTTGGCGCGATTAGGGATTGTATGCATGAAATTCACCGGCTAGGTTTTGATGAGCTTGTGAAAGAAGTGTCAAAAGACCGGCCTATGCTTGGTATTTGTGTGGGGATGCAAGCCTTACTTGAACATAGTGAAGAAAATAAAGGTGTTGACTGTATTGGTTTGTTTCCGGGAAATGTGAAGCACTTTGGTGAATCACTTTATGAAAATGAAGTGCGACTAAAAGTACCTCACATGGGTTGGAACCAGGTTCAACAGAGTGTTGTGCATCCTATGTGGCATGGTATCGAAGATCAGGCCCGTTTCTACTTTGTACATAGCTACTATGTGCCTGCAAGTACAAAAAATGTGGTCGGCCAGACACAGTATGGAAAAACATTGGCAGCAGCGATTGCACATGATTCTATTTTTGCAGTGCAGTTTCACCCAGAAAAAAGCCAGCATTCAGGGCTGCAATTATTGAAGAATTTTGCTAGTTGGTCTGGTAAATAGCATGTTAGTCATACCTTCGCTTAACTTGAAAGATGGTCGATGTGTTCAGCTTAGGCAAGGGAGCATGAGTGGTTCAGAAGTGTTCTCTGATGACCCTATTGATGTGGCAGGGCGTTGGTTTGATGCTGGCGCTCGTCGCCTTCATTTAATTGATTTGGATGGTGCTTTTTCAGGCGGTCCTATTAATGCTGCCCTGATAAAAGAGATTGCGCAGCGCTTTCCTAATTTTCCTATTCAGGTTGGTGGTGGAATTCGGAATATAGAAACCATTGAGGCGTATCTTACTGCTGGTGTGAATTATGTGATTATTGGCACTAAAGCTGTAACGGACTTTGAGTTTGTTTCTGATGCGTGTAAAGAGTTTGGCGGGAGTATTATGCTCGGACTTGATACCATGAATGGCAAGGTTACGACCGCGGGCAGAACTAGCGTGTCGGATGTTGATGCGATAGCGTTAGCAAAGCGCTTCGACGGAGAAGGTGTGTCAGCTATTGTGTGCACAGATATTGCTCGTGATGGCATGATGCAAGGCATGAATGTTAATAGCGTCGTGCGTCTTGCTCAGGCGTCTTCTATCCCTGTTATTGCAGCGGGAGGCATTGCTAATATGGATGATGTGCGAACTATTAAGGAGCTGGCTGTAACAGGTGTTTATGGTGTGGTAGCCGGTCGGGCTATTTATGAAAAAACACTCGATATAGTTGAAGCGCAGCGTTATTGTGATCACTAGTGTTTTTAATGCGCTGTCTATTTTTAAAAGATTTTATATCGCTCTTTTTATAGCTTCTTATATAATTATGAATAATCGTTAGTACAACGTTGAGGTTAGTTGAATGGGTTTAGCAAAGCGTATTATCCCTTGTTTAGATGTTGAGAATGGTCGTGTTGTGAAGGGTGTTCAGTTTTTGGATATTCGTGATGCGGGCGATCCTGTTGAGGTCGCTAAGAAATACGATGAACAAGGTGCTGATGAAATAACCTTTTTGGATATTACGGCGAGTCATGAGGGGCGTGATACGACGGTTCATACTGTTGAAAAAATGGCCAGTGAAGTGTTTATTCCTTTAACTGTTGGTGGAGGTATTCGAAAAATTGAAGATATCCGTAACATGTTAAATGCCGGAGCGGATAAAGTAGGTATTAACACCGCAGCGGTGTTTAATCCTGACTTTGTTGGTGAAGCGGCCTCGCGTTTTGGTAGTCAGTGTATTGTTGTGGCAATTGATGCGAAGTGCGTGAGTTTGCCAGGCGAAGTGGGTCGTTGGGAGATATTTACGCATGGTGGTCGGAAGCCGACAGGGCTAGATGCCGTTGAATGGGCTAAAAAAATGGCAGCTTATGGTGCGGGTGAAATTCTTCTGACGAGCATGGACCAAGATGGTATGAAAAACGGTTTTGACCTAGGTGTGACACGAGCAATTACTGATGCCGTGTCAATTCCTGTGATTGCGTCGGGTGGCGTGGGTAACCTTCAACATTTAGCCGATGGTGTATTAGACGGTGGCGCGGATGCGGTATTAGCCGCCAGTATTTTTCACTTTGGTGAATATACAGTACAGGAAGCTAAAGCTTATATGGCCGCTCAGGGTATTGAGATGCGCTTCTAAGTAGCTTGTTAGGTGCGCATGCGCGCACCAGTAGTTTCTAGAGGATTAGTTAAACAGCGCTTTCTGTGCTTTCAGTTTCTTTTGGTTGGCAGTTAATTAGCATGAGTGGAGCGCCATCTCCATCACGTAAAAAACCTTCAATTACGAAGTCTTCATTTTTACTTTTAAGAATGCCTTCAGCAGATTCATCTTTACAGAAGTTTCCTTGTTCGAAATTAACAATATCATTTATGTTATCTAACCTGAGTGCGGTCACTTTGCCATCATTATGTTCGACGAAAATAATGATTGGCCGAACGCTAGAGTGTGCGCGTTCTTTGGTGAGGTGAAATAAGTGTGTTAGCTCAGTAAGAGTGCTAAGACGCTCTTGGTCTAGTACTTTTATTGCCTCTTCATGGTTATCATTATTCATGTCGAGTAATATTTTTGCTAAGCCATGGAGTTTCTTGTGGGGTTCATCAAAGCGTTGCAATACTTCTGTTAGTTCTTCGTTGTCGGTTTGAAATTTACTATGCCATTGGCCAAACGTGCATTTATTCGGATCTAATGCTTCTGTGAAAGGGGTTTTGGTTTTTAGTGACTTTTCGAGCGAATCCACCCAATCTTTATGCTGTTGTTCCATTTCGTCTAATTTGTCGACGAGTGCTTTCATTGCTTGTTGGTGGTTTTTAGACCCTAACAATTTATTAAAATCAAAAAGCTGCACGGTATTGTTTTGGAAGGTGATGACGCCATGATTGAATTCTTCCAATGCATCAACCTGTAAGTTTCGTTGCACATCTTTTTCAATATATAGGACTTGCTCTAAAGGGATTGCAAAAGAGGCATCCGCAGTGCTGAACGTAATGGCGGTGAGTTTTTTGTCATTAAATAAGTTTGATATATCTTTGCCGGACATGGTTTTCTTTTGCCTCAAATTGGCTGAGTATGCATGTTAAGAGATAAGTTCGGGCTCGAAATTGATTCTAAAGGCCGTTTAAAGAGTATAGACAGGTATTCGAAACCTACCACCTGAGTAAGTGGTTTAAGGTTAAAAATTAAGATTGATTCTGTGACTCAATAATTTGAGTTAGTGGATATAGTTTACTTTAACGGAGTTTGTATTTTGTTTAGCAATTGTTTTTGAAGGGTTGATCCACTTGTTACGTGATATTTTTTGGTTCCGATGCATTTCTTTATCTGGGTGTTGAATTTTCCAAAGTGCGCTGATTGTTGCAATGCGTACGCCTTTTTCATCAAGCTTGGGTAGTGCCCAGCTTAAATAGTCGACGGTTACTTTGTGTGGGTGGGCGATGGCAACGGCAGTACCTTTCTCTTTAGCGATCTTAATTAGTTTCAAAAACTGTTTTTGTACAAATTTCCGTGTTTGTTTGTGGTCTAAAAACACATCTCTGCTTAAATTTGGAATATGGAACTCTTCTGCGATTTGGGCGGCGACAGAATCGGATGAAGTTCGGCTATCAACAAAATAAAAGGGATGTTGCTGCACTTGTTCCATGACCCATTTCATTATTACTGGTTTAGTCGTGAGCTTGCTTCCCATATGATTATTGATGCCAATCATATTCGGTATTGCTTTAAAGCTTTCTGATAAGGTGTATTTTATTTCTTGCTCAGACATTGTTTCAAGAAGACCTCCCTTACCCAATTTAAGGCCTAGTTGATTTTCCATTGGTGAATGCAGCATGATTTCTTTGTTGTATTGCTGTGCTAGCGAAGATAATGAGCGCGTGTGTGGGCGGTTTGGCAGAAAAGACAAAGTGAGCGGATAAGGCAGTAAAACCAAATCTAGGCCATTCTGGTATTGGTTTCCCATATCATCAATTATAATTGCAATGGTCGGCTGCTGAATTGATTCTGCGACAGAATATGATGAGGTTAGACAGCATAAAATGATAACAAAAACAGCCGTTACAGACTGTTTTTGTTGGTGAAAGCTGATCATTCAGATGTTTTGTCTTGGCTGCTTGTACCGTTATCGTTTTGAGAGACGCTTGCCGTTACTTCTTTTTCTGCTGTAGCTTCTTGTGTTTTGTTAGTACGATTTATAATATCAATCGCCTTTAGTAAGTTGAGAGCTTCTTGTAGCTGAAAATCTCGTTCTAGTTTTGCTCGTTTTTTATCTTCTTCACTATCGGGCACGTCTTTTTCTTCAGGCTCTTTGCCGTTATCATTACTTAAGTGTCCTGTTAAATCAGCTTCTCGGAAGAATGCCCCCTGTTTTTCATCACTCAACTTGGCGCGATTCACTTCAATGTCGGGAACAATGCCTTGTGCCTGTATTGAGCGACCATTTGGCGTGTAATAGCGAGCGGTTGTTAATTTCAAACCATGCGTATCGTCTAAAGCTAATACATTCTGAACAGAGCCCTTCCCAAAACTTTGGGTACCCATAATTACTGCACGATTATGGTCTTGCAGAGCTCCAGCAAGAATCTCAGAGGCTGAAGCGGAACCTCCGTCAATCAATACAATAATCGGTATACCGTTTGTGCTGTCACCAGGCGTTGCGCTAAAGCTTAATTCAGCGATGCTGGATCGGCCTTGAGTGTAGACAATTAGGCCTTCATTTAAAAGTTGGTCAGCCACCTTGACGGAAGCTTGTAATACGCCGCCAGGGTTGTTCCTAAGGTCAATAATAAGACCTGAAAGGGTATCAATTTCGGTATTTAACTTTTCAAGGCCTTTTGCAAAGTCTTCGCCTGTTTGAATCTGGAATTGAGTGATTCTTATGTAACCATAATTAGCATCCAGCGGTAGTGTTTTAACACTGGTAACCTTGATGGTGTCACGAACAAGGTCAATTTCGAGAGGGTCCCTCACACCTGAACGAACAATCGTTAGTTTAATTTTTGTGCCAATCTCTCCGCGCATAGTCTCAACGGCTTGGTTTAAGCCCATACCTTTCACAAATTTTTCATCGAGTTTGATAATTAAATCGCCTGCCTCAATTCCACCTTTTTGGGCCGGTGTATCGTCAATGGGGGCAATGACTTTCACAAAACCGTTTTCCATGCCGACTTCAATCCCCAAGCCTCCAAAAGAGCCCGAAGTGTTTTCGCGTAGATCGCTGAAAGCGCTCGGCTCAAGATAGGCAGAATGCGGGTCTAAGCCTGATAGCATACCGCGAATAGCGTATTTAAGCAGGGTTTCATCATCAATTTCTTCAACGTAATCTTTTTTAATCTTGCCAAAAATATCGGTGAACTTTCTCAATTCATTTAGTGGCAAGGGGAGTGTGTTCTCAACTGGTGCTAGTGTCGCTTCTGGACTGATTTCAGCCGTTTTACTGAATACAAAAGGCGATATTAGTGTGCTCAACAGCAATGAACTAAGTAATAACGGTAGGCTTGAAACTGATTTCATTAAATACGTCCTGAAGTATTATTTTCGTAGCCATTGGCTAGGATTTAGGGGCTTTCCATTCTTTCTTATTTCAAAGTATAGCCCTGATTCATTTTTTGTACTGCTTTCGTTCGAATAGGCAATCGTTTCACCTGCACTGACCCAGTCACCAGTGTCTTTTACTAAGCTTTTATTATTTCCATAAAGGCTCATGTAGTTATTGCCATGGTCAATAATGATCAGCAAGCCAAAGCCGCGTATCCAATTTGAAAATATGATTCGACCGTGATGTATGGCGGTTACCGTGCTGTTTTCTTTCGTTGCAATACGAATTCCGTTTAGTTTTAGCTTTCCTTGAGCAATGCGCGAACCAAAACGAGCAATCACTCTACCACGGCTTGGCCACGGAAGTTTATATTTTTGTAGTTTGAAGGGGGTGGCGTCAGCCGGAGTTGGGATGTTTGCAATGGTTCTTTCTAATTCGGTTAACAACTTACGTAAACGACTTTGATCCGCTTTCATTTTTTTGAGTCGTTGGGCATTATTTTTTATATTTTTACTTAATTTACTGAGTACTTTTTTACGTAGTTTCCTATTTTTTCTCAGGGTCTTACGATCATTCTCGAGTATATGACGATTTTTGTTGAGCTTGGATTGTTGCTTTAATATATTTGTTTCTGTCGCTTTGAGCAGTGCCAAGCTTGACTGAAATGCTGTGATTTTTTTATTTCTAGCGTCATTCATGTACGAAAAAAAATGCATATAACGGGCGATGTCTTGAGGGGCGTCATCGTCTAATAGCATTTTTAGAGCGGGCTGATTACCCCGCAAGTAGGCAGTTCTTAGTTGTTTGATTAAAAAAGCTTTTTGTTGATTAAGCGAAGATCTTTGTTGTTTGCCTTGTTTTTTTAATAACTGAATTTCTTTTACTTGTTTAGAGATTTTAAAGTTGATCGCGCGGATGTTCTTGCTCACACGATTAATTTCTTTTTCTTGTTGTTCAAGCTCTCTCGATAAACCACTCTTTTCTGTGTTAGCTTTAGATAGCCATTTGTTTACTTCTTTAATATTCTTTTTGAGTTGATTGAGTTTGTGCTGAGAGGCATCTTGGCTGTCTGCTAGCCCGGTAACTGGCTTACATAACCCGAAAAGTAAAATAAGAAAGAAAATGACACGAATAGAAATGTTAATGGGCATTGTCGATTTTCTTTCTTATTAAATGTGTGAGTTAAGGCTTCGCCGAAAAATTAAGCTCGTTCTATGAGGGAGCTTCCTGTCATTTCCTCCGGTATGGGGAGTTCCATTAAGTCTAGCAGTGAAGGGGCGATATCACTTAGTTTTCCATCATCTTTTAAATTAAGTTCAGTGTCGCCAATATAAACGAGAGGAACAGGTAGTGTGGTATGTGAAGTGTGAGCTTGACCTGTTTCTGTGTTTTGCATCTGTTCAACGTTACCATGGTCTGCAGTAACAAGGCAGTGTCCATTGATGTTGTTGATCGCCTGAGTAACTTGTTCTAGGCATTTGTCTAGGCATTCAGCTGCCTTTATTGCCGCATCTAGTTTGCCTGTATGGCCGACCATATCGCCATTAGCGAAATTACAAACGACTAAGTCATATTGCCGACTATTAATGGCGGATACCAATTTATCAGTTACCTCATAAGCACTCATTTCGGGCTTTAGGTCATAGGTCGCTACATCTGGAGAAGGAATTAGCTCGCGAGTTTCACCGTCAAATAGCGCTTCGCGCCCGCCACTAAAAAAGAATGTGACGTGAGCATATTTTTCTGTCTCAGCGATTCTTAGTTGTGTTTTCCCGAGATTTTCCATGTGCTCACCCAAGCAGTTTGGGAGTGAGAAAGGGCGGTAAGCACAATTAGCCTGTATATCTGCTGCGTATTCAGTCAGCATCACAAAGTCAGCCAGCGTAGGTTTTTTTTCCTGAGCGAACTCACTGAAGTCAGTATCAACAAAGCTTCGTGTCAGCTCTCGCGCCCGGTCAGCTCTAAAGTTCATAAAAATAACGGCATCGCCATCGTTGATGCAGGCGTTTGCTTGATTTGTATTGCCGATTGTTGTTGCCGAGACAAATTCGTCACTCTCATCACGCTCATAGGCCATACTTAAACCTTCTTTTGCATTTTTAGCATGATGTTCCGCCTTGCCTAAGGTTAGTAGGTTGTAAGCCATTTGGACTCGATTCCAGCGATTATCTCTGTCCATCGCGTAGTATCGTCCTATCAATGTCGCGATACGGCCTAGTCCCAGTGTTTTTAGCTGATTGTCAATTTTAGATAAGGATGGCTCTGCACTTCTTGGTGGGGTGTCTCTTCCATCTAGAAAAGCGTGTACATATATTTCCTTGGCGCCTTTTTTAGCTGCTAATGAAATTGCCGCTTCAATGTGGTCTTCGTGACTGTGTACACCGCCTGGTGAGACTAACCCTAATAGGTGGACTGCTTTATTCTGAGATACAGCGCTTTCAATTGCTTTGTTGAGTGCGGGATTTTGTTCAAAAGTATTGTCGGCAATATCTTTAGTGATACGCGTGAAGTTTTGATACACAATTCGACCAGCCCCTAAGTTCATGTGCCCGACTTCAGAATTGCCCATTTGTCCTTCCGGTAAACCAACAGCCATACCTGAAGTTTCAATAAGGTTATGAGGGCGCTCGCGCCATAGCTGATCCCAAAAAGGAGTGTTAGCTTGAAGGATTGCATTTGATTCGACTTTCTCACTATACCCCCACCCATCTAAAATTATTAAGGCGGTGGTCTTTTTTGTCAGGTTAGCTTGAGTCATGCTTAGATCGGTGTCCGTATTGAATAATATTAAAGCGATTTTAACGTGAATTCACGGTGATGGCGACTGTTATGGAAGGAGAGTCAGCTTGCATCTCTAACTGCGAGGCCTTTTTCGCTTAAGAACATCAAGCCACACCGCTATTAAGCGAGCGGTGCCTTGTGTATAATGCGCAGCATTTAAAATCTTGAGCATATAGAAGAATGGATCAATTAATTGAGTTTGTAACAAGGCACATCGAACTATCGGCTATCTTTATTGCGCTTTTAGTGGCTTTATGGTTTTCAGAAAAATCGCGCTCTGGCCGCTCGATTAGTCCGCAAGAAGCAACGCTTATGCTGAATAAAGAAGAAGCAGTGATTGTGGATGTGCGAGATAAAAAAGAATATAGCGAAGGGCGTATTTCTGGTTCCATTCATATCCCATTCGCAAATTTAAAAGAACGTAGCTCTGAGTTAGAAAAGTACAAAGACAAACACATCGTATTGGTTGATAAGATGGGGCAGCATTCAGGAATGGCAGGCAAGACGCTTCAGGCTGAAGGTTTTGAAAACGTGTGTCGGATGACGGGCGGTATTTCAGAATGGAAGAATAGCAATATGCCTCTAATTAAAAAATGAGTTTTATTATATGAGCCAGCCAGAAATAGTAATGTACTCTTCTCGTTTTTGCCCTTTTTGTGTGAGAGCGAAAGCACTGTTTACTAAAAAGAAACTTAATGTTGATGAAATTTTGGTGGACCAGAAACCTGATGTTCGTCGGAAAATGATGGTTGAAAGTGGGCGGCACACGGTGCCTCAAATATGGATCGGTGACCAACATATTGGTGGGTGCGATGAGCTATTAGCTTTAGAGCGTACAAATAAGTTAGAAATGCTTTTGGCTGTATGATTTTGATGTAGGTCAACTTTATTCACTCGGATTTAAAAAAAGAGTGGTAAGTCCTAGCAATTTTTAATGTCAAAGCCTAATATTTCGTTTTTATTTATATTGTTAATTTTTTTCACCCTCTTTTTTATTAATAACAAACATATCTATAGGATTAGTGATGGCTGACAACGAAGCACTTTCAGAAAGTACACAAGCAAATCAAGAGAAAAGCCAAGCAGGATTCGCGTTACAGCGTATTTACGTAAAAGACTTGTCTTTTGAGTCACCAAATTCGCCACAAGTATTTCAGAAGCAATGGAAACCTGAAGTAAAGATGGATTTGTCTACTAAGAATAAACAAGTTGCTGAAAATCTTTATGAAGTGGTTATCTCAGTTACCTTGACTGTCACTGTCGAAAGCATGACCGCTTATATTGTTGAAGTTCAGCAAGCAGGTATATTTGCTGTTCAAGGTGTTGAGGGGCCGCAATTAGCTCAAGCGTTGAATGCATTTTGTCCTAATTTATTGTTTCCATATTTGCGTGAAACAATTGATACAACTGTTATTAAGGGTAGCTTTCCAGCAATGATGTTAGCGCCTGTTAATTTTGATGCCATTTTTGCTCAAGCTGTGATGCAAAAGCAAAAAGAAGCGGCTGAAAAAGCAGATGAATCAACAGAGCACTAAGTTAATTGCTCTAAAATTTTGTAAAACAGCGCCATTGGCGCTGTTTTTTTATGTGTGTCTCAGAAAATATTAGTAGGGCATTAAGAGTTTGTTGTCTTCACCCTTTGTATTAATGGTAATAGGTATGAAATGTTAGATATTGCTTTATTTGAGCCTCAGATTGCCCCTAATACGGGGAATATAATTAGATTAGTGGCTAACAACGGCTTTCGACTGCACCTTATTGAGCCTTTAGGTTTTGATCTGGATGAGAAGAAGCTTCGCAGGGCGGGGCTGGATTACGCTGATATGGCTCACGTAACGGTACATTCCGACTACTGGTCTTTTAAGGAAAAATTTCAAGCAAGGAGAATTATTGCTTGTACGACAAAGGGAAGTGGTAGTCACGCTGCAATGAATTATCGGCCTGATGATGTGTTGTTGTTTGGAGCCGAAACTCATGGTCTATCGCCGGAGGTGATGGCTGACATTGCTGAAGAGAATCGAGTAAAAATTCCGATGAAACATGGTAGTCGTAGCTTGAATCTTTCAAATGCTGTGGCAATTATTAGCTATGAGGCTTGGCGGCAGCATGATTTTTTAGGCGCTGACTCGTAACTCAGCGGTTCGTGGGTGCTTATTTAGTTCCGTTTTGCTTGAAAGTTTACTGCATGTTTTGGAAAAAATGCTTTATGCGGGCTTTTCTTTCTAGGTCTATTTGGTTGCCAATTTCTTTGCCGTGAGTCTCTTTTGTAATAATTCCTTGTTGGATGAGCGACTTAGTGCTGACTAACTGAGCATGTTTGAGTGCTTCAAGAAATAATTTTGCTTGAGGGTATTCGGTGTCTTCAAAACCTGTTCTGCCCTTGGCATCAGCTTCGCAGCAAAGTACTACTTTTTTGAAGCGATCTGGTCTTCTAAAGGCATCGCATTGCTTTAAAACTTTTAAGATTGTTGCACTCTTTAGTTCCTTTGCTTTATGGATGTGGGTATGGAATTCACTAACGAGCAATGCCAAGTCATAGTAGTTGCTGGGAACTTTTAAACGTTGGCATAGTTTTTTGATTAATTTAAGACCTTTTTTTTCATGACCATAATGGTGGGGAAGGTTGTCTTGTGGGCTTAAAGCTTTACCAAGGTCATGTATTAGGCTGGCAAAACGAACGTCAGGTTCTTTGCTGAGTTTGCATGCTGCTTTTAATGACATGAGAGAGTGGATACCACAATCAATTTCAGGGTGGTGTTTAGGGGGTTGAGGGATGCCGAATAATGCGTCAATTTCTGGGAATAAAGTTCGTAAGCTTCCGGTATCTTTTAATGTTTCAAAAAAAATCCAAGCTGCGTCTTCTTTCAAGGCTCGGTCAGTTTCTTGCCAGACTCTTTCAGCCACTAGATGTCTGGTTTCTCCAGCTTTCTCCATTGATTGCATGAGTTTTCGTGTTTTGTTAGCAATATGAAACCCTAGTGGTTCAAACCTGGCGGCAAATCTAGCGACTCGCAAAATTCTGAGAGGGTCTTCTGCAAAAGCTTGAGATACATGTCGTAGCGTTTTAGAGTGTATATCTGCTTGCCCGTTAAAAGGGTCTATTATTTGATTGTCTGGCCCCATTGCCATGGCATTAATTGTAAGGTCCCGACGAAGTAAATCCTCTTCCAGGCTTACTTCAGGAGATGTGTGGCACTCAAAGCCTTGGTAGCCATGCCCTTTTTTGCGCTCGGTTCGGGCTAAAGCGTACTCTTCTTTGGTAGTGGGATGAAGAAAAACAGGAAAGTCTGCGCCAACTTGAGCATAGTTTAGCTCAATCATTTGTTTTGGGCTGGCGCCCACAACAACCCAGTCTCGGTCTTTAACAGTTAATCCGAGAAGTTGGTCTCGGACGGCTCCGCCTACAAGAAAGATTTCCATAAATGGTTAAAAAGTTAATCCAAAACCAAGAGTGGCGCCTGTTTCGACCTCATTACCCATTATTGCTGCCTCAATACTAAAGCCGTGTGGTTGATAAAGAAAACCTGCTGAAAGTGTGTCTGTGTCTTGGCCCGCGCCCTCTGTTTGAACAGTATTAATGCGGAGTCCTGCTCGAATATGGAAATCATCACGCCAATAATATTCTCCCCCTATTGATAGGAAGCGAGTCAGGCCTTCAAAATCGAATACTTCGTGTTCACTTAATTCGATATCCATTGTGACCATAAAGTTTTCACGGTAATGGGCTATGCCGATTTGGTATAAGGCTTGAATTGCACGCTTTTCTCCAGGCAGCTCAGGGTCTCCTCGGCCTGCACCAAAAGGCGTGAAATCGGTTGGGAATAAGTTCATGCCTGACATGCCAAAGACCCACTCACCTTCTAACCAAAAACCGTCTAAGCCGAGTTCTTGTTCAAGAAAATCATCGGTCAATAGCATGGCAAAACCAACATCAAGATTCAATTCAAGTAAGCCTGTGCTGATACGTTCCACAACAGGATTCGCAACATCGTAATCGCTGATCTTTTTAGAAATATGCGAGCCATTCATTTCTATTACTTTAGGGGTGAAACCCCAAGCGATCGGCATGTTGTAATCATAAACATTGGTCGTAGCAACAGTGGCGCCAAACTCTTTGATCTCAAAATAGGTGCTATCTACTCTTGGTTCTACTTGTTCGTTAATGTTTCCTCTTGGTAAGTCAACATTATTGGGGTCTTCAAAATGATTAATGGTTGTATCTATGAGGGAATCACTGACATTTAATATTGTGATTATTTCTCGAATTTCACGACGAGTAAAGAAGTTGATGGTAACAGGGTCGGTATCCACTAATAGGCTGAATGCACTGGTTTCATCTTCGCGGTAAGAGCTTAGATTTATAGCTTTCATTGCCTTTTTCAGGTTTGTTCCTGTTGTTCTCACAAGGTTAATATTTTCAGGGGTATTGTTTTCTGTTGCTTTTTCTACAGCGTCAAAGAAGTCTTGCTCTATATCTGATGCTTGGTAATCCCGGATGTCATCCTCCAAGTCATAGTTATGTAGCTCTCTTGTGCCTAGAGACGCACTGATATGAATCTTGTCAGGTTTATTACCACGGTTAAAGGCGATTAAAGCCGGGTTATGAGAGGAGGCATTAAATTTGGTTGAAGCGGCGACGCCTGTTCCTCCCATTGCCATAGAGCGGGGGTCAAGAAAAGTTCGGTATCCACTAAATGCAACGCTGCTATAGCATAGTCCTAGTAATAATAAACATAGTAGGCGGGCTAGGCCGGGTAATGCTCTAAATCTCATTGTGGGCATGTTCCTCAAACTTAAACATCCATGGCAGTATAAGCGCAATGCAAAAAAACGTTTCACAGTGTAACTGAAAGTTAAGTGACACAACGAAAGATACGTCACGCTTTTTTATATTAACTCGCTGCATTTGTTGATGACACATTATTTTATGCATAATGTTTTGATCACTGGGCGTTAAACGTGGTTTTCTATTGTACTTGGATAATGTTTGATTGAGTAAATGTTATGATTGTTGCCGCTTAATCGGAAGCACTACTTGTTAATGCGGCAATATTCCGCCTGATTTTATTTGAGAATAAGCTAATTGATTGAGATTCTAAATGTGGCACAACTTTTTCATGGTATTCCGTATAAGTTGTTAAATTTCTATGGCTAAATTTTTAATAAGGGTTAAATGAATGGATCGTTATTCTACTTTTCGTGCTGTGACATTACTCTGGGCTATGCTTGTTTTATTTGGCGCGAGCATGGGGACTTGGGCGTCAGGCTATAAAGCTGATAGTGATAATAAAGGTAGAAATATATCTAGTTACGTGAAAAGTAAGAAAGAAGGTAGCAATATGCCTAACTACGTGACAAGTAAGAAAGAAGCAAAGCTACCGCTTAACCCCATTGTCATTCGAGTAACCGGATATAGTGCGTATGAAAAAACAGAAGATATGACTTCTGAACCAAAACGATTGATGGCTTTGAGGGCTTCTAAATTAGATGCTTATCGGGCATTAGCTGAACGAATATATGGTACAGGCATCTCAGGCATGTCGACAGTTCAAGATTTTGTTTTAAAGCATGATGGCTTTGGAACGGTTGTTGACTCCGTTATTCGGGGGGCACGGGTGGTTTCGGTGAGTGAAAAGAAAGGGGCTGGGTTTGAAACGGTATTAGAGTTGCTGCTACCAGGAAACTTTCAAGACTGTCTAAATAAAACGAATAGTTTTAAATACGGCTCAAGTTGTTTGAGGCCTACTCCAAAAAATAACATCTATCGTGCAGGTAATGCAATGACAACGAATTCCAGCGGTAGGGCAAAAAAAGGAAGTAACTCTATGGATTCTATCTACTACCTACAATAAGTATATATATGATGAACAAAACGAATGTTGTTTTAATCTTGGTGTTGTTCTCTCAGTTTGTTTCTGCTGATTGGATTCAAGTAACGGGTAAGGCCCCTTATAAGGAAGGCTTGTATGAACAGGCGAGGGAAAAAGCAAGAGAAGATGCATTGCAGCAGGCCATTATGCAAATTGGTTCTCATGTTAAAAGTGAGCAGCGGGTTGTAAATGGAATTTTGAAACATGACCAAATTACTGTGTCTAGCCAGGCGCGGGTTAATAAATCACTTGTTTTGGATGAATATATCTTCAAAGGCGTATTACATCTTTCTATGAATGTTGATGTGGACGAAGTGCCTACCTGCTCAGGATCGCAGGCGAGTACTTATAAAAAGCAAGTTGTGGTGTTGGGTTTTGCTGTGGAATCACCTGATCAGACGCGTCATGGCGCGATTCATAATGTGAATAGAGGTTTGTCCAGCATACTAAATCAGGCCCTACATGAGGGAGGTGGTTTAGTTGTTTTTCAAAGTAGTCAGCATTCGCTTTATGAAGACCTAGTGAATGCACCGTCCAGCTATACCGAGCAGCAAACACTCACTAAGGCTGCAGAATTTGCTAAACAAACGGGAGCACAGTTTGTTGTATCCGGCGTGGTAAGGGACTTAGGCTTTGAGGACGAGGCTGCGCTAGGTACTTCGTATTGGGCTCGTTTAACGCGCTTTCAGGCAAATACAAATCGGAGGTTTTCCGTAGATGTTTTTGTTCATGACGGCTTTAGTGGTGCAATTATTTGGCAGAAAAATTTTGCTTTAAGTGCTAAATGGACCGTTGATCTAGACAAAAAGATTGGTTTTGGTAGCGCGGAGTTCTGGCAAGATGAGTATGGGTTAGCGGTTGGGGGTTTAGTGAATGGCATGGCTGCAATGATTGATGACCAGCTTCGCTGTCAACCATTCATGACCCGGATTTCGCGTGTGGAAGGTAAAACAATACACTTCCAATCGGGTGCAAGTTCTGGTGTTCGGCCGGGTGATAAATTATCACTATATCGAACTTATAATTTTTATGATGCTGACTTATTGAAAGGTGTTGAGCTGACGAATGTCAAAACTGCATTGACTGTTTCACAGGTTCATCCTGGATTTGCGAGTGGAAAAATATCAGTAGACCCCGGGCGCTTGAATATTCAAATGGATGATTTATTGGTCGCATGGTGATAGTTAGTTTGATTATAAGCTTAAGTTTTTTCTTTCCGCCATGTAACAATGATTGGTAGCTTAAAAGGAATGATGGCGAGATAGAGTTTTTTTAGATAAAAAGCCAGACGAACCCTTTTGTACCAAAACAGATTGTTAATCTTTTGTTTTGTGTGTTGGTAGCCTTCGTTGTATATCTCTTCAAATTGTTTGGAATTATCTAAGCGACTATATTTTTCTAAGTTCAGAGAGATAACAAAGTCTGCTTTTCGTAATTGATCCTTAGTTCTAAGGTCAATAGCAATATCAATAGCGTTACCCATTATTGTGATCATGTCATCGGGTGGCGGGTAGCTTTGGCTTCCATTTAGGTTAATACCAAGCGTAATGCCTGCTCCCATTTTATCGAGTAGGCTTATGGGTACATTTTCACTAATTCCGCCGTCTATTAAAGTGCGATTTTCAATTTCAATGGGTATGAAAACACCAGGAATTGCAGTGGAGGCACACACTGCTTTGGTTAATTTTCCGTGTGTTAAGGTTACTTGTTCTCCTGTTGAAATGTCCGTTGTGCAAATAGCGAGCGGGATATTTGCATCTTCTATATTCACATCCCCTAAGTCATCGAGAATCATACGCTCAAGGGATTTTGTCGAAAATAAACCCTTTTTATGTAATGAAAAGCCAATCACTGAGGTGAAATTCAAGGTTTTTCCGATTTCTTTGATATCGTTTATGTTTTTTCCAAAAGCATAATAACTGGCAACTAAAGCCCCAATACTTGTGCCTGAAATATAAGATACTTCGATATTATTTTCTTCTAAGGCTTTGAGGACGCCAATGTGTGCAATGCCTCTAGCCCCACCTCCGCCTAATGCGACACCGACTGTTGTGTTGAAAAGATTCCATTTCATCGCGTTATAGCCAATAAGAAAATAGTAATAAAATTAGTCCGCCCAAATAACGTTGCCAAGGCTTTTTTGTATTTAATTCAGTTTGGCTTAGTTCCTCGGATTTCTTTAAATCATTGAGAAAATCATGCGCTAATTGCTTGATGCTTTCGTTTGATTGCAGTGCGTAGTCAATCTCTAAATCATGCAGCAAACTTCGCTGGTTGAGGTTGCTGGAACCTATGCTGCCCCAGTTATCAATAATGAGCGTTTTTGCATGTAGTATGCCTGACTGATATTCATAGATTCGGACGTTTGCTTTTAATAACTGCTCATAAAAAAATGAGGTAACCCATGGCATAAAAAACACATCAGATTGATGAGGTAGTACGATGCGTACATCGACCCCTTTTTTGCTGGCTGAAATTAGAGCGCTGAGAAGTCTTGAATCAGGAACGAAATAGGCGTTAGTTATCCAGATAACGTTTTGCGAAGAAGAAATTCGTGATAGTAAATCTTTTCGCTTTAACCGGCGTAAGGTGCGGGTAAAGTTTAACAAGAAAGGTGTTGAGGGAAGTTGTTTAGTCAGGCGATTTTTAGTTTTTCGTTTTCTTTTGCTCCAGTTGAGATTATAAACGGATTGAACCGTGCTGGTATCAATGTTATGTAATGCAATAGCGGTATCACGCCAGTTTTCGCCACCTTGGTCTCGTGTAAAATGCCTCTGGCTGATGTTTATGCTACCTAACCATATTGCGCTATGGTCAACGATCAATAATTTACGATGATTTCGTTGGTTGATGTAAGTTAATAAATACCAAAACTTTTGCAGACCCTTGATGGAGGAGAGGGAGAGTGCCCATAATTTGAAATGCCAAGGAAGCGGGCGGTGTATTCGCACAAGGGCGCCAGCTGCTTTAAGTTGTTTTGCTACGGGGATGAAATCTAAACTTGATCCCATACCGTCCACTAATAGTCTGACATGAACGCCGCGTTGAGCGGCTTGTATGAGGGCTTGTGAAATGAGTGTGCCGATGGGGTCTATGTCAAAAATATAGACCTCCATATCGATGTGTGTTTTTGCCTTGTTTATTGCTTGAAGTACGCTGTCAAAATACGCGTCTGCTTGGCAGTAAATGCATTCTTTAGGCTTATTATTTTGCATAAATAATCCACCATAATGGCGCTCCTACCCCCGACCTCGTACATCCTATAGAGAATGCATCAACAATTTCACAGACAATTTAATGGTTTTGGGCAATTAGCTTAACGCGCTCAATCATTGATCTTAGTCCGTTACCCCGTGTTGGACTTATGTGGCGCATTAAATCCATTTTTTCAAACAAAACGTTTATATCTAAAGCGCTAATTTCATCGGGCGTTTTTGTATTCAGTGCGGCAAGTACAACAGCAGCGAGGCCTTTAACAATGATGGCATCACTATCAATTAATAAATAAACTTTATTATTGGTTTCGTCTACACGATGAATAAGCCAGACCTGGCTCTGGCAGCCATGAATGATATGCTGAGCTGTTTTTTCACTTTCGGGGAATGCTGGGAGTGATTTGCCTAAATCTATGATGTAGCTATATCGTTCTTCCCAGTCATCTAAAAACTCAAAGGCTTCTAAGATATCGGTTTGGCTGATTTCTGTACCGAAAGGGCTATCTTTAAATGTTGCTAACGTTATTTCACTCATAACAGACCTAATTCAAGTTTTGCTTCATCACTTAGCATATCGTTATTCCATGGTGGATCAAAGACTAGATCAACATCTATTCCATCTACGCCAGGAACTCGCGTGACGGATCGCTCTACATCAGCAATGATCGAAGGCCCCATGCCGCAAGCGGGTGCGGTTAACGTCATCTTGACCTGCACAATATGCTTGCCTTCATTATTTTGGGTGAGTTCTACACCATAAATTAAACCGAGTTCAACGATATTGACGGGTATTTCAGGGTCGTAACATTTACGCAGTGCAGACCAAACATGGTCTTCATTTACGCTGCCATCATCCATGACGTCAAAGTGCTCAACTTCGATGACTTTACCGAGTGCATCGGCATCTTTTTCGTCAATTCTTGCAAGGTTTCCATTTACGGCAACGCTAAAGGTACCACCTAAGGCTTGTGTAATGGTCACAAAGCTATTTTTGGGGATCATGATTTCAGTACCGACAGGTACTAAGCGAGCTTCACAGTCTCGCTTGGTTAATACAACTTCTCTTTCCATCTTATTTGTCCAAACTGTCATGCAGTACGCTTAATAGCCATACGCTTAATCAATGAAAATATTAATCTTCTGTGACAGAGAAACTTTCTCCGCAACCGCATTCGCCCGTGACATTGGGATTTCTAAATTGAAACAATGAATTTAGACCAACGGTAATAAAATCGATTTCAGTTCCATTTAACAATGCTAAATCTTTATTCGGTACATATAGATTTAATGCATCGTTGATGAAGAAAACTTTGTCTTCAGACTCGGGGCCTTCTGTTAAGGCTGTCTCATACATGAAACCAGAGCAGCCGCTGGTTTCTAAAAAGAAACGGAAGCCTTTCTTTTCAGGTTGTTTGCTGAGCTCTTTTTGTATATGGGCGGCCGCAGTGTCAGTCATTGAGATACTGACTTTTGGGTCGAAAGTAGCAATAGTCATAAGGTTTCCTATATTTATGTTGGCTTAATCGTTAAGCGAACATACGTTGTATCTTAGCGAGACCAGTAAACAGCTGGTCAACTTCTTCTAGGGTGTTGTAAAACGCAAAGGACGCTCGGGCAGTGCCAGGAAGCTCGAAATACTCCATGAGAGGCATTGCACAATGGTGACCTGTACGAATTCCGATGCCTTGCTGGTCTAGAAGTGTGCCGATATCACTCGGATGAAGGCCTTTTATTTCAAAAGACATTACGGGTACTTTCTGCTCAGCAGTGCCGATAAGGCGCATACCGGGAATATCTTTCGCTAGCTCATGAGCGCGCGCTATAAGTGCTTGCTCGTGAGCTTCCACAGCGTCACGATCTAGTCGTGTAAAATACTTAATGGCTGCGGCTAAGCCAATTGCTTCGCTAATAGGAGGGGTGCCTGCTTCGAACTTATAGGGGAGTACATTGTAAGTTGTCCCCCCAAAGCTCACTCGTTCAATCATTTCACCACCACCTTGGTAAGGTGGCAGAGCTTCCAAGCGTTCCGTTTTACCGTAAAGTACGCCTAAACCTGTTGGGCCAAATAACTTGTGTGATGAAAACACATAAAAGTCGCAATCTAAGTCTTGAACATCAACTTGAAAATGAGGCACTGCTTGGGCACCATCAATCACCGTAATTAAACCGCGATCTTGCGCCTTTTTAATGAGTGACTTAACAGGGTTGATGGTTCCGAGCACGTTGGAAACATGTGTTACGGCAAGTACTTTGCTGCGTTCATTTAAAAGTAAATCAAGTTGGTCGACATCAAGTTCTCCTTGTTCATTAATATCAAGCACTCGAATGGTTGCGCCGCATCTTTCAGCAGCCATTTGCCAAGGAACTATATTGGCATGATGCTCCATACGGCTTACAATGATTTCATCGCCTTCTTTCAGGCTATCGCTTAGGCCACTCGCAATCAGGTTGACGGCTTCAGTGGTGCCTTTCGTCCAAATAATTTCCTGTCGTGACTTGGCGTTGATAAAATTTTGAACAGTATCGCGCGCCGCTTCAAAATTCAGAGTTGCCCGGTCACCTAGCGTATGTGCACCACGGTGGACGTTGGCATTATCGTTACGATAGTAATGATCCATTGAATCAAGTACGGCAAGTGGTTTTTGTGCACTGGCAGCACTATCTAAGTAGATTAACGGTTTGCCATGAACTTCTTGGTTTAGAATAGGGAATTGTTTCCTGATTTCTTCCAAGTTTAACGTGTGCTTACTCATCGTACTTTCATTACCTCGCCATAAAGACTCTATTAATTACAGTTGCTCAGTATTAGCTTGCTTGAAAACTAAGTATGTCTGTTAATTGTTGTTCCCAGTAATCAGCAATACTTTCAATGGGGACAGACCTTACAACTTCAAGCACAAAGCCAAGTGTTAGCATTAATTTGGCTTGTTCTGCTGATATGCCTCGTGTTTTAAGGTAATACACTTCTGTTTCGTCTAACTGACCCATCGTGGTGCCATGCGCACATTTTACATCATCTGCATAAATCTCTAACTCAGGTTTTGAGTTGATTTCTGCCTTTGACGAAAGTAGTAGATTCTTATTACTCATTGAGCCGAGTGACTTTTGCGCATCAGGATGAATATGGATGCGACCATTAAATACAATGGAAGATTGCTGGTCGGCAATGCAGCGATACGTCTCGTTGCTGGTGCAGTGAGGGGCAATATGTTCAATGCAGGTGTGGTTGTCGTAATGTTGGTTATCGCGTGTTATACATACGCCATTCAAGTCACACTCAGCACCAGGTTCCAACATTTGAACATGTAGATCGTGTCGCGCAAACGCGCTTCCTAAGGCCATGCAGTAACTGTTAAAACGTGCATTTCGAAGCAATTGTACGCCTGTTGCGCCGACGTGCTTGCAAGTGCCTTGATCTATATTCATTCGAATATAGCGAAGTTGGGCATTTTCAGAAACAGTGATATCGCAAACGCTATTAATGAACGCCTCAGAGGTTTCATCGGCTGTGATATTCAGCTCTTCGATCAATTCAAACGATGCATTTTTTCCAACAAACACGAATACTCGTGGAAAACTCATACCATGGCCCAAATGCTCTAAAACAACTTTGACCGGCTTGTCTATTTGGGCGTTATCTTCAACAGTGAGGAAAATACCGTTTTGAAATTGCGCAGCGTTAATATCAGCAAAGGGGAAGGCATTTGATTCAGCAATAACGCCTGACAGTACTTGTTTAGTTTCTGCTTCGCTTAAGTCTGAAAACTGCTTAATACTCAAACCTTGAATGTCTGAATCGTTGAGCGTTATACGACCATTACTGATTAGTATTTGATGGCAGTCTAAATCATAAGCGGTTTGGTAATTTGATGCCTGCTTAGAAAGCGCAGGGTATTGATCTGCTAACTTTAAACGCTTTGCTGAGTATTTCCACGATTCTGTTTTACGTGTTGGAATGCTCACTAGGGCAAGTTTTTCTTTTTTAATCTGGCTAAAACTTTGTAATGACGTGTTAAGGCTTGAAGTACTTTCATCAAAAGTAATTGAGCTTAACATTTGCGCGCCTGTACTTAAGTTAGACATAGGGGCTCCTTTTAAGCTTCTTCGTCATCAGAAAGACCTAACCAACCATAGCCTTTTTCTTCTAGCTCCAGCGCTAATTCTTTACCGCCAGACTTAATGATTTTTCCGTTTGCTAGTACATGAACATAATCAGGAATAATGTAGTCGAGCAGGCGCTGGTAGTGAGTGATCATAATGACTGCACGTTCAGGTGAACGTAGCGCATTGACACCTTCCGCGACAACCTTTAGCGCATCAATATCAAGGCCTGAGTCAGTTTCATCCAAAATAGCGAGCTTAGGTTCAAGCATCAGCATTTGCATAATTTCATTGCGCTTCTTTTCACCACCAGAGAAGCCCTCATTCACACCACGTTTTAAAAATGACGGATCAAGGTCTACTTGTTGGATTTTTGCTTTTGCAAGTTTCATAAATGTAGCGGCATTCATTTCGTCCAGACCTTGATGGCGACGAATATTGTTTATGGCCGTTTTCATGAACTGAAGGTTGCTTACACCAGGTATTTCGACCGGGTATTGAAAGGCAAGAAAAAGGCCTTCTCTTGCGCGGTCTTCTGTTGACATCTCGAGTAAGTTTTTACCCTCAAACGTCGCTTCGCCACCGGTTACTTCGTAAGCACTATTGCCTGCTAATACTTGAGATAATGTGCTTTTTCCTGAACCGTTTGGGCCCATGATTGCATGAACTTCACCGGCTTTTACTTCAAGATTTAAACCTTTTAGAATTTGTTTCTCATCAACACTTGCTTGTAAATTTTGAATAGTTAACATCATAATCTCTCTTAATCTGTGGCATCTGTTGTTTGGTAGAAGCCACCTTGCGCAATCTTGTAGTGTCCTCGCGTAACGTGAGGACTCAATATGTTAAGTCGTTCTGAATTCAGGGTTGACTGATTTAGCCGACAGAGCCTTCAAGGCTAACTTCTAATAACTTAGTTGCTTCAACAGCAAATTCCATAGGCAGCTCTTTAAAGACCTCTTTACAGAAACCGTTTACCACCATGGCAACCGCGCTTTCAGCATCAATACCACGCTGTTGGCATAAAAATAATTGGTCATCACTGACTTTTGACGTGGTTGCTTCATGTTCAACGACGGCCGTTTTATTTTTAGTTTCAATATAAGGGAAGGTGTGTGCGCCACATTTATCGCCAATTAACAGCGAATCACATTGGGTGTAATTGCGGGCATTGTCAGCGTTAGGGCCGATGCGCACTAAACCACGGTAGCTACTATCACTCTTACCTGCAGAAATGCCTTTTGCGATAATCGTACTGGAGGTATTTTTTCCAATATGGATCATCTTCGTGCCAGTGTCAGCTTGTTGAAAGTTGTTGGTCAGCGCGACGGAGTAGAACTCACCGACGCTGTTATCACCTTTTAAAATGCAGCTAGGGTATTTCCAAGTAATGGCAGAGCCAGTTTCGACTTGTGTCCAAGAAACTTTTGAATTTTTACCGATACATGCCGCGCGTTTCGTTACAAAGTTGTAGATGCCGCCTAAGCCATTCTCATCGCCTGGGTACCAATTTTGAACGGTTGAATACTTGATTTCAGCGTCATCTAATATTACTAATTCTACGACAGCAGCATGTAATTGGTTTTCATCACGCATCGGGGCAGTACACCCCTCAAGATAACTAACATGACTGCCTTCTTCGGCAATAATTAGTGTGCGTTCAAATTGGCCGGTATTGGCTTCGTTGATACGGAAGTAAGTAGATAATTCCATTGGGCAGCGTACGCCTTTAGGAATGTATACAAATGAACCATCACTAAATACAGCTGAATTGAGTGCCGAGTAAAAATTGTCTTTTTGTGCGACCACACTACCGAGGTATTTTTTAACGAGCTCCGGGTGGGAGTGAACCGCTTCTGAAATAGGACAGAAGATAACGCCAGCTTCAGCCAGTTTCGCTTTAAAGGTAACGCCAATCGATACGCTATCGAATACTACGTCAACCGCTACGCCTGCTAGGCGAGCGCGTTCATGTAGTGGGATACCTAACTTTTCGTAGGTTCTTAACAGCTCTGGATCGACGTCATCAAGACTTTTTGGTGCGTCGTCTTGTGACTTGGGAGCTGAGAAATAAGCGATATCATTAAAGTCTATTTCCGGATAATGAACTTGTGCCCATTCAGGGTTATCCATTTCTAACCAAGCATTGTACGCTTTTAAGCGCCAGTCCAAGAGCCATTGAGGTTCTTTTTTCTTTGCTGAAATACGGCGAATAACTGCTTCATTCAAGCCCGGCTCGAAAGTGTCAGTTTCAATGTCTGTGACAAACCCGTGTTCATACTCACGTTTAATTAGGTCTTTCACTGCTTTATCTGATTCAGACATGTGTTTAGCGTGCTCCCAATTGACAAGAAAAATTTAGTACTTGTACTGAAGTTTTAACAATTAAGATGTTTGTTTTAGACAACTTAATCAGTACCGATTTATTGAATTATATAATAACCAAGTAATTTAGTCAGGTATTAAATTGACGGAGGTCAAGTGCATTACGTTATTCAAGGTATAAATGCGCGGCATTGTATCTTTTTTTCAATAAAATATCAGATTAAGGATGAAAAAATGATCAATTTGCTTTGATCTGTACAGAATTCTGAATTCTTTGCTAGATTTAATAGAGGTACTCAAAAAAATAAGGTAAATATAATGGAAGCGTTGACCGCAAAAGATATTAAAACGGCAGACCAGGCAAAGGCGCTGATACAGCAGCGAGGTCTGAAGCACGTCAAGGTAGGGTTAACGGATATCGACGGTGTGATTCGTGGCAAGTATATGAGCAAAGCTAAATTTTTCTCAGCGCTTGAAAAAGGTTTTGCATTTTGCGACGTGGTATTAGGTTGGGATTCTAATGATCAACTTTATGAAAATGTAGGGGTTGAATACACAGGTTGGCAGACAGGTTACCCTGATGCACCGGTTAGAATTATACCTGAAAGTTGCCGAGAGCTGTACGATGAGCCGGGGATGTTATTTTTCTTAGCTGAATTTGCAGGCCAAGCAGAGGCGTTGTGTCCCCGAGGGTTATTGCGTCGGGTTTTACATAAAGCGGGCCGAATGGGCTTGCAGGTATTTTCGGCGTTTGAATATGAGTTTTTTCTGTTCGATGAAACACCTGATTCTGTACGAGAAAAAAATTATCAAAACTTAAAGCCTATTACGCCCGGTTTTTTTGGTTATTCGGTATTACGAAATTCTGTGCATTCAGAGCTTTACCAGTCACTGTTAGATCTTAGCGAAACGATGGACTTTCCGATAGAGGGCTTACATACCGAAACAGGGCCAGGAGTATTAGAAGCGGCTATTGACGTTGATGAAGCTAGTTTGTCTGCTGATAAAGCCATTCTATTTAAGACCTTTGTAAAAACATGGGCGCAACGTCGCGATATGATGGCAACTTTTATGGCGAAATGGTCAAATGACTTTCCTGGGCAAAGTGGCCATATTCATATTTCTTTACGCAATCAGTCTGACGGTCGCTCTGCATTTTATGATGAGCATGCAAAGCATGGAATGAGTGATGTTCAGCGACATTTTCTGGCAGGGCAGCAAAAATTTATGCCAGAGTTATGTGCAATGTATTCGCAAACAGTTAATGCCTATAGTCGTATGGTGCCCGGTTTTTGGGCGCCTATGGATGCAACATGGGGGGTTGAAAATCGAACCACAGCCTTACGCATTATTCCAGGCTCAGATTCCTCTCAACGTGTTGAATTTCGGTTAGGCTCTGCTGATGCGAACCCTTATTTGGCTTTGGCTGCCGCAATAGGCTCAGGGCTTGAAGGGATTGAACGTAAGTTAGAGCCTGAAGAACAAGTTAAAGGGAATGCCTATGAGCAGACGTTTCCTCCTCACTTGGCTTTGCCTCAAACGCTGGATGCCGCCGCGTATGCTTTACAGCACTCTGATGTCGCAAAAGACTTGTTTGGTGATGCGTTTGTAAAGCATTATGCTTCGACTCGGATATGGGAAAGTCAGCAGTATCGTAAGCATATCTCTGATTGGGAGCTAAAGCGCTATTTTGAAATTATATAGTCGGGAGGTTTGATGGCCGTTTATACCGCACTTTCAAGACCAGAAATTGAACAACTGCTAAACCAATACGATATTGGTGGCTTGGTTGATTTTCAAGAAATATCATCAGGTATTGAAAATACAAATTATTTTGTGACGACCTCGCTCCTAGGGCGGAAGGCTAAGCGTTGGGTGCTTACATTATTCGAAAATCTTAAACAGCGTGATTTACCCTATTTTTGTGACTTGACTCGACACCTTGAACAAGACGGTTTTGACGTGCCTGCGCCAGTCTTAAATCGTTTTGGGAGGAGTATATTTTGCTTAAAAGATAAAGCGGGCGTCATTGTACCTTGCCTGCTTGGCGCTTCATTAAATGACCCAAGTGCTCAAGCGTGTGCCTCTGTTGGCGCATATCTAGCCGGCATGCATTTGTCACTACGCTCTTTTTCTCAAAATCGTGCAGTACAAAGAGACATCGCATGGATGAAAGGACAATTAGATAAGCTAGAATCCAAAATGGATCTGTCTGAATTTGAGGTACTTCGGGGTTATTTTATACGTTACTGTGATTACCAGCCTCACTTGTTAGATTGTCCTCAAGGAACCATTCACGGAGATTTATTTAGAGATAATATTTTATTTGATAACGGGGTTATCTCTGGCGTATTCGATTTTTATCATGCGTGTGATGCAACGTTTATGTTTGACCTTGCTGTTGTGGCGAATGATTGGGCAATGGAGGCGAATGGTGTGTACGATAAAGCTAGGCTAGCTAGCTTATGTGAAGGCTATCAGTCTGAGAGGCCATGGACTGATAAGGAAAAAGTAATGTGGCCTTTTTGTTTGGAGTTAGCTGCGCTACGCTTTTGGTTGAGTCGACTAGTGAGTTGTTATTTACCGGGGTATCAGCAAACATCCTTGGCGGGAGATACGATTAAAGACCCCGATGAAATGAAAGCGATCTTATTAGGGTTGGCAGCTTGGGATGATGAAGTGGTGATTATTTAAATAACGAATTAATATCGTCGTTGATACTAACGTCAACTAATTTCCAACCTTGGTCAGGTTGATAATAATTCATACTCCAAATTAGCGCTACCGTTTCATATTTCAATAAGTAAGTGGTTTTGTAGAAATGTTCGCCTACAGATTGTGTTTCTAATAAAGCGAAAGACAGAGGTTTTCCAGAGCTTTTCTCTAATTGTTTCATGTCGTTGGCGACCTTTTTTCCTCGCTCAATAAATTGCTCAAGATCAATGCCAATATAAGCGGAGAGTAAAGAGTAGGCCGCCTCTACGTCACCATTTAATATTTGATCCATAAAATAATGACTGACTTTATCGACTTTTTCTTTGCTAGTAATAGGTTTTGCATCGCTTAGTGAAGAAAAAGAAAAGAGCAGAATAAATAGGCTGATGCTGATTTTAAGCAAGGTTTGAAGTCCTTTAAATTTAATGATCTGAGAATGATATGTAATTAGTGACTTAGGATAACTTAATTTTAGAACTAGAAGTTAAAATTCCATTTCTTCTGGCATGAACTCATTCACATTAATCTCAAAATTAGAAGGGTCTTCATAGCTAGTTATTTTTATATTCCCTACGCTGTCATGCATGAGGTTGCGCATTTCAGGGTTGATATAGGCATTGTTTTGGGTGTTAAACATAACGTTAACGAGAGGCTTAAGTGGGGATTGCGCATTTTGAGCAATCACGATAGCTAAGTAACCATTGTTTAATTTGACTAAACTGCCAGTCGGATAAATCCCCATACATTTAATAAATTGATGCACTAAACTTTCATCAAAATGTTTTTTGCCTAATTGAAGCAAGGTGCGCATGCCATCTGAAGAAGGAACGGCTTTTTTGTAATTTCGATTGTTTGTTACCGCGTCATAAGTATCTACAATTGAAAACATTCGACCATAAAGGGAGATTTCATCTCTTTTTAATCCGTTAGGGTAGCCCGATCCATCGAATCGTTCATGATGCTCTAATACGATATGCATAATGATATCTGAGATATCGTCGTCTCCCGCAAGAATTCGGAAGCCAAAATTGACATGCTCTTTAACTTGTTCAAACTCTTGTGGTGTCAATGGACCGGGTCGATGGAAGAACTCTTCTTCAATGTGGACCTGACCTAAGTCGTGCAACAACGCACCAGTAATGCATAACTCTATGTTTGCATTACTTAAGCCATGTGCGTGAGCAAAAATGCCCATTAAAATAGATGTGTTGACGGAGTGCTCGTAAAGGTAACTATGTTGATCTCTTATTTGCCCTAACCATGTTAAAGCATCTTTGTTACGCATGATTGAGCGTAAAATAGCCTTAGATGCTTGGTGGAAGTAGTCAGGATTAATCTTTTCATTGTTTTTTACGGCTTGCATTGATTCATGCAAAATAGATACGGATGTTTTAAAAATATCTTTTGCGCTTGCCCACTCTAATTCAAGTTCATGATTTTGAGTCGACATATTCTTATTGAGAGTTTTCAGGTTTTCTTCGATTTCTTTGCTGTAGAGTACGTTGGTATTGGCTTTAGTATCGGTTTCTGTATCAGTTGAAGGCGCTAAGCTGACAACATCTAAACCTTTCTCTGTATCAATGATTATTTCTTGGATGCCGATTTCTATAAATTTACTGATGATACGAGCATCGCGTATCATGCCTCGTTTCTTCTTCGGCATTGGTATGCCAACTGTTTCGATGATTTCAGAAATGTACATGTCGACGATTAGGTCAGAGATAGGTATTTGCTTAAGCACTAAATGCCTCTAATTCATTAAACGGTCGTGTTTTTATTAGGTTTTTTTATTCAGTATTCTTTTACTATAGCTGCTTTTTACCACAAACCAACTCCAGAAGGAAATAAGCAAGATTGTGCAGATTGTTATTTCTTTCGAATTTCTAAAAGCAAAGCGACGTAATCTAGATTAGAATTAGCAAAATTTATTAAAGGACAGCCTTCCATGGTACCGAGTCAAAAACCAAACAATCCTAATTTTTCTTCTGGCCCTTGTAGTAAACGTCCAGGTTATCAGATTAATCAATTAAATTTAGAAACGCTTGGTCGTTCTCATCGCGCTGCGATTGGAAAAAAGCCATTGGAGCTGTGCTGCACGGAAACCGCCAGGTTATTAGGTTTACCTGTAGGTTATCGTGTGGGAGTGGTCGCGGGCTCTGATACCGGTGCAATGGAAATGGCGATGTGGTCGTTGCTTGGTCAGCGGGCGGTTGATATTTTTGCATGGGAGTCGTTTGGTAAAGGTTGGATTACGGATATTACTAAGCAACTGAAGTTAGATGATATTTCAATTTACGAAGCCGATTATGGCTTATTGCCTGATTTTTCCCAAGCTAACTCTGACCACGATATCGTTTTTACATGGAACGGGACCACTTCAGGCGTAAAAGTACCTAATGGTGACTGGATTGCAGATGATCGTACGGGTTTAACCATCTGTGATGCGACTTCTTCAGTTTTTGCGATGGAGATGCCTTGGGAAAAGTTAGATGTAATTACATTCAGCTGGCAAAAAGTGTTAGGTGGTGAAGGGGCGCATGGCATGTTGATTTTAAGCCCAAAAGCCGTAGAGCGCTTGGAGTCATATACGCCTAGTTGGCCGATGCCTAAATTATTTAGAATGACGAAAGGCGGCAAGTTAATCGAAGGCATTTTTAAAGGGGCGACGATTAATACGCCTTCGATGTTATGCGTGGCTGATTATCTTGATGCGCTAGGATGGGTTGATAGTCTGGGCGGTGTTTCTGCTTTAATAGCGCGCTCACAAAGTAATTTGTCGGTCATCGAAAGTTTTGTTGCGCAGCATGAGTGGATTAATTTCCTTGCTGCATCAGAAGAAACTCGGTCAAATACCAGTGTTTGTTTGGTGCTTGATTTATCGCCTAATGCACTTAAATCGATGACGAAATTACTTGAAAATGAAGTTGTCGCTTATGATATTGGAGCCTATAGGGATGCCCCCGATGGTTTACGTATCTGGTGTGGTGGCACGGTTGAA
>Ga0209825_1000235_pt1 | contig 51358 bp, 44 predicted proteins | sample EN8Hudsemesocosm_FD_184631 | JGI IMG/M metagenome (GOLD analysis project Ga0209825, IMG submission 184631) | Methane-oxidizing microbial communities from mesocosms in the Hudson Canyon - EN8B Hudson Canyon (SPAdes) (version 2) | ecosystem: Environmental > Aquatic > Marine > Cold seeps | place... | reverse complement strand
CGGTGAGTTATACATGATCATTATTAGTTGATTGACAGGCATCGTTTTCTCAACGATATGTAATGCTGAACTACTAGGGGTTTGTGTTTGCGTCATATTTCCATCCATAGAGATATTGTTGTATAAATCAATGATAACAAAGTGTTTTGAATTGTTCTTTAGAAATAAAAAATCTGTTTCATATTTTTGAAAGGTTAAAAGCAGAGGGATGATTTTTTGGTTAATAAGGATTGTCACTCTTAAAAACTAAAGCTTATTTATTTTCGATTTTTTATCTTGTGTCTCTGTTTGTTGGTGTGTTTCCCATTTGCTAATGGTGGGTAGCCTCATTGATAGCGGTGCAGATGAAATTGTGCTTGAAGGTTCAATTTTTTATATGGCTTTTACTGTTGTTGTGCCTGTAATGTATAGTTTATTTGGCTTAATAATAGGCTAGGCGCTGTTCTAGCCTTTGTCATCATATTTATGGCATTACTAAATACTATCTTGTTTCTGAAGTTGAAGAGCAGCTTAAAATAGAAGGGTATGTATTTTGTAGTGAGCTGATTAAAGGACGTTACCATCGTGAGGTGTATCAAAAAACTTCTTGTAGTGCTTAATGTTTTTCTAGTCTCATCTTTTGCATATGGTGAGGGGGGAGGCATAAAGGTGAGTTGCAGTATTGAGTCTGAAGGTTATTTGTCTAAAGAATCTATTAGTTTGTTAACGGATGTTTATGAGTTAATTGACTTACCTACTAGAAAAGGTGGCCGCCAGTTAATTTTTCAAAATAAGCAACATGAGTTGTGGGTTAAAACCCACTCTTATCTTCGTGAAGGCAATAATTTGTCTATTACTGCTTTTTCTGTGGTGCTGATTGATATGCAGAAAAAGCAAATGGTAGAAGCTGCCTCATCAACGGTTCAAGTGCCGCGTCATAGCACTTTAACTGTGCATAGCTTGTCTGATGATATGGTGTTAACTGACAGATTAGTCGTCTCTTGCATTGAAAGTATAAATTGATGGTTAGTTTATGGGGGGGGTTGAATGTTTGAACGACTAAAAGCTCCTAATAAATTAAATCTAAGTGAGGGTAATTACATACCGAACTTGTAGTGATGGATACCACCTCCTTTCTACTTCTATTGTCATAATGCTTATAAATCTTAAAATCTAGGCATATATTTATAAGTGCCGAGGAAATAAGAAATTTAATAATGATGGAAATAAGCACAAAGCGTCAGCAAGTTATAGATTTTACCAAACAGAATTCAGACCTTAAAACAGGGGGATATTCGACAGGACCCAAATTGGGGGTTATAGTACCCAATTTGGGTCTTTAAGTTTTGTGGAGTACAGCTATGTCGGCAACCAGTTTGGGTGATGCCTTGTTTACCAAGGCGCAGCAAAAGCTATTGGCGCTATTTTTTGGTCAACCCGATAGAAGTTATTATTTAAATGAAGTAGTGCGCCTAGCGGCTATGGGCAAGGGCGCTATTACCCGTGAGCTAGCCAAGTTATGTGAATCAGGCTTGTTGGTGAAGAGTAAACAAGGAAACCAAAACCACTATCAGGCCAATCAGGCGTCACCCATTTTTAATGAACTGGTAGGCATTGTAAAAAAAACCTTCGGTGTGGCCGGAGTGTTGCGGTCTGCACTAACGCCGTTGTTGTCTCAGCTAGAGCAGGCGTTTGTGTATGGATCGATCGCCAAGGGAGAGGATCATTCAGGTAGTGATGTGGATGTAATGTTGGTGGGTGATGAATTAAGTTATAGCGAGATTATGCAACTGCTCGAAACGGCTGAATCACAATTACAGCGTACGGTAAACCCTACTATTTATTCGCCAGATGAGTTTGCTAAACGCTTGGCTGATGGCCAGAGTTTCTTGACCAAGGTGATGGGGCAAACGCGTATAGATTTATTACAAGAGTTTGAGTTATAGGGGAAGAAATGAAAGAACTGGATAACCTCGTAAAAATAAATCAACTTAAAACCGAGGCAGCGGATGCAAATGAGTTTGCCGGAATGCTACGTGCGGGTGACACCAAATTAAAAGATGCTTTGATCGACGGTCTAAGTGAAGATAGCCAATTTTCTTTGGCTTATGGCGCGGCCCATGCCTTTTCTTTGGCGGCGCTTCGTTGGCATAGTTATCGATCAGATAGCCGCTATTTGGTGTTTCAGTGTTTGCAGCATACCTTAGGGTTGGATAAAACCAAGTGGCGGATTTTAGATAAATGCCACAATGTGCGTAACCTTGCCGAATATGAAGGGCATTCGGATGTGAACCCGCAGCTATTGAAAGAACTAATTAGCATTACTGAAGAAATTCAAACGCTCGTAAAAGCATTGGAACCAATAAAATAAAGGAGGTGTGGGTTTCCCAGGTGAAAATTAAATCGTTAATGTTTGGGTAACGTTCGAACTTAATCATATGGCTCTTCCTCCTTCTTTAATAGTGGAGGGTTTAAACAACCACCTATAATTTAGTGGCGAGCTGTAGAGCGCTAAGGATGGGTTGGTGGTTGGTGGTTGGTGTATTCGTGAGCCAGAGTGGGGGAAAAGAAAGCCTGTTAACGCCAGATAAGAAAGAACCCTAAGAGAATCAATCTCTTAGGGTTCTTAATTTGGACGGCGGGAATCGAACCTGCTCAGAGTATGACTATGTAAACCTAAGTATGATAAACACTGGGTTTGGCCATCGGGTGGATATACATAGTCATACCTGATCATACGAAAGTGGGGGAAAAAGTGGGGGAAACTACATATGCGCATCATGAGATTGAAAGAAGTAATCGAAAAGACTGGTCTGGCAAAATCGACAGTCTATAACCTGATATCACAGGGTAAATTCCCAAAGCAGATTGACTTAGGAGCAAGATCTGTTGGTTGGGTTGATACTGAAATTGAGGATTGGCTGTTAGCGAAAATTGAACTTCGTGATATAGAAGGTTCTTAATTTTTTTATGATGGACTGTAGTGGCTAATTTAATTAGCCACTACAGTTTGGTCTCTAGAATTGAAAGTTCCTAGATTTTTCTTGTTCGGAATCGACAAACTCAGCCGGGGAGGTAGGTACATCGACACCTAGGTCTTTGCATTCGTCGTAAATATTCTGAATAGCTTGTTCAGTGAGCTGTTTTTGGTTTTGTCTTATAACTAATGAGGTAATGATAGGTAACTCGTTTTGAACGCAATAATATATTGCACGATAAAGGTCTTTGGATATCCTAGTTAGAGCTCCGTGACCTTGAAAGCCTTCGTTATGTATTTTTTTGAATAACTCACCATAGGTGGTGAAACCCGTTTCAGAATTATTTGATAGTTCGATAATAGCATTTACAATGTCCTTGCCGTCTAAATCACTTCCCTTACGGTTAAATAGTTCTCTATTTACCTCAATTAAAGAATAAATACCGCCTTCGGTCGCATCGTTTGCATGGTAATTATTCTTTAAATTTACGAGTTCTCTCTCAGTACGATCTTCTATTGACTTTGGTGTAGGTATAATTACTGGTGCTGGTGCTGGTGCTGGTGCTGGTGCTGGTGCTGGTGTCGCTGTAGTTGTCGGCATTTTTATTCTCCAATAATGAAACAAAGCTAGTTGGTGCTGGCTAATATTAAATGTTAGTTGAATACTAAATATTATCAATTTAATGGTTTTAGCTGTGTTCAAACTTCTTTGTCTGAAATATAGCGATTTTTATCTCTGGAATATTTTTTATCCATATTGCGAACGACTTCTTCTTCTAGGTTAATCCCTTGTTCATTGGCGATACAGGTTAGTACAAAAAATACATCAACGAGTTCATCAGCTAGTGCTTCTTTAAAATTTTCAGGTTTTTCACCTGTTTTAAATTTCTGTTCGCCATACTCGCGAGATACCAATCTTGATACCTCTCCGACTTCCTCAGCTAGCATGCAAACATTTGTTGTTGGCTGAAAGTAACCGCCACCAACTTCTTTAATCCACTTATCTACAATTCCCTGATAGCTTTCAATTGTTAAACTGTTACTCATATCATTTCCTATTTCAAAATTGGTCGTGTTTAATGGTTATATTTTTTATTTTGAGTATGCATAAAAATTATGGATCAAACCTAGGTTGTATTTTCTATAGGAAGCCACTCTGTAGTGTATTTATTCTTTATGTATTTTCTGACAGCTAGACGATTGTCTCTTGCATATTTAGACGCCCAACAGAATTTGGATGAAAGCTGCTCTTCTACTTGGAGGTGTAGCTCAATGCGTTTGTTATCCCAATCCATCGAATATGTACCGGCCATGTTCCAGGCATCTCCAATTTTATATTTTGAAGCATCTTCTTTGCCCACCAGAGTGTCAAAAGTAAATGCGGCGTCATGATTGAGAGCGCTGGCGTCCACACTTAGCATGACTATGTCATCTACCTCATCCACAACTTTTACATGTTCAATTGTTAATATACAGCTAATGAAGCTCCCATTTTGGGAGAACTGATAAAACTGATCAACTCGGTTCATCGCTGAACTGCGATAACTTACTATTTTGTTTTCCATATTAGTTTTTCCTAACGGTGAACGAATGCTAGCTTGTCCAAGTTTCAGAATAAGCTGTGTATGGCTTTCATAGGACTACGGCTTTGGCTGAGTTGTTTAGCTATCAGATATATGGAATCATTTTTCTAAGCGATTCAAATCGACTATCTGTTTTAATGTAAACTGAAAGTACGTCAATGAGCAGGTACCTCGTTGGGTGCTCTAAATTTATTAATACTGCTGCGTCGTCAGTAAGAGCGTCAATATCTTTCGCCATTTCTACAAAAATTTCCAAGGGCGTCCAAATTGGAAGAGGTTTCATTTCTTCCTCTTTAACTTTTTGTTCAAAGAGGCTTAGGAATTGCTCATTTTGAATTAGTTTTTTCAAGGCTATATTCAGCGAATCTATATTTTTCATGATTATCTGATTTTTCTCGATTTATTTGCTCTAATGAAAATATCTCATTGGTATGAGCTGGATTTAAAGCAGCTAATTCAACGTAGCCACCGATACTTGAACTAAGGTATTCATTTACGTCAGCCATTGAATACATCCATTTAGATTAATGACGCTAAATACTAATTGCATGATCAGTTGGTGGTTTTGTTTTTCATTGAATGCCCAAATAGATAAGCTTATTGATGACCCAATAAAAAATGCATAACCCCATCCACTTATCCCAACATTTAAAGATAGTAAAATTGCACCGACGATGCCGGCTGCAGCACCAATCCAAGCTAATGACTTATTCATTCTTTCTCCTTACATGGTTGTTTGTGTTTGAATAAACATCATATAGGCCAAAGTGTGACCCTTGTTAATACACTTTCTAGTTGTTTGTTAACAGATTTGAATCACGCATAGTTAATGCCTCTCGATAAATAAAGTTGGTTAATCAAAGATGTACTATTCTAATAAAGTGTATTTATTACTTAGTCACTTTTGGTAGATTTTAAATGGATATCAATGAAAAATTGAAACATGGAGTGTTAAAAGCGCTGCAAAGTGCTTCACCTGAAACAGGTATGAAGCTTAGCGATGCTATTAAAGAGGCAGGGTATAAAAAACCGAATCGTAAAACTAAGGATATGGTCAGGAAATTTTTGAATATCTATGCCCTGCAGTATCCAAAGCAGCTTTACTACTTAAGTGAAGGTGAGAAGGTGTATCCAGCTGAAGAAGGCGATGCTCCAATGAGAGGGAAATCCGTTGGCTGGAAATTACAAGGCCCTCCAAAGCTACTCCGAAAAGATACACAGGCGCTTGCGCTGGCTCTCAGCCAACGCTTCTCACGCTATTTGCTTCCCCCAGATGAGCGTAAGTTTATTAACGTTCTATATGAAAAGCGTTTAAAAGAGCACTCCGCTGAAAATAAATGGCTTAAACAAGTTGATATTATTCCCCGATATCCACCGTTGTATCCTAATTATGAAGAGCATACATATAGTTTCACTGAGCAAGTCATACTCAATGCACTAAAACAGGAACAAGGATTTAATGGCAAATATTTAGGCAATGAATCGACTTTCTATCCTGTAAAGCTTGTACGGCGTGAATGGGTTTCTTATGTCATTTGTACCGAAGACCCAGATTTATCGACTTACAAGGAGTATGCAATACATCGTTTTTCCGTTACGAAAGCGAATCATCCTGATGACGTTGAATTAGTATCTATACCTATTGGTAGCAGGCTTGATTATAAAAATCCAGAGAAAGAGAGTGGTGTTAAAGGAAACTGGGGCTTATTAAAAAAATTAGTCATTACAGTTACGGGCGCACCGGCTCAGCATATTTCAGAAATGCGCTTTCATGAGAGTCAGAATCAAAAAAAACTAACCCAGATTTTAAGCAGTGAACCAGAGGGTGGCTCGAGACTAACAAGCGTCACGATTGAAATCAAACAATTACCTTATAACTATGAGCTAAAAACATGGTTGCTGGGCCTAGGTAGTCATGTTCAAGTTGTTGAGGCAATACCGGCTGATCAGAATAGTCATTTTGATTTAAAAGCAGATCTGCGTAATGAAATTGAGCGCATGCACTCACTCTATAAGTGACGTTCATTGTGCGTCACTTTATATAATATGATCTATTCAATCCTGGTAATGCATCGTTTTAGAGTTCGAGCTTATTTCATAGAAACACCCTCTAAAATCACCTTATTTTGAACCCCAAAATATTAGGTGAAATAAGATGCACTTCAAAGGCTATAAATGAATTAATTTTTGAATTTTTGGAGTAGTTATATGGCTGTTGATTTAAAAGAGACATTCGTGATCGGTATTTCGGCTACCGCGTTGTTTGATATGAGTGAATCCGATCAAGTTTATAAGGATGCTAACCAAAAGGACCGTGAATCAGCCGTAACCGTATATCGTGACTTCATGTTGCAGCACGAAAATGATCCCCTTGAAAGAGGAACAGGGTATCCAATTGTAGAAGCACTTCTGAGTCTGAACCGTTTCCAAACAGAAAACAACCAAGCACCACTTGTCGATGTAATCGTGATGTCTAGGAATAGTCCTGATACAGGGTTAAGGGTGTTAAAAAACATCCGTGATTACGGAATTGGCGTAACCCGATCTGCATTTACAGGTGGAGAAACGGTTGTAGATTATCTTGATGCTTTTGACGTCGATCTCTTTTTAACAACAAGTGTTGAAGATGCTCAAAAAGTGATTGATTCAAAGGTGTGTGCAGCAGCAGTGCTAAAGAAACCGCCAAAACAAACTGAAGATCATACAAAGTCTCCTGAAAAACAAGTACGTATCGCATTTGATGGTGACGCAGTTTTGTTTTCAGATGAAAGTGAACTTGTCTATAAGTTAAATGGTATCGATGCTTTTCACGAGCAAGAAGATGCATTACAAGCAGTGACGATGGCCGATGGGCCTTACGCGAATTTATTAAGAAAGCTATCCAAACTTCAGAGCCGCTTGCCGACAAGTGTGGATAATCCACCTGTGCGTATTGCAATTGTTACCGCCAGATCAAGCCCTGCAGAAATGAGAGTCATCAACACCCTGCGAAAGTGGGGGGTGAACGTAGATGAAGCTTTTTTTCTTGGTGGTGTTGAAAAAACCAAAATATTAAAAGCTTTCCGTCCGCATATTTTCTTTGATGATCAAGATGTGCACCTAGAAAAAGCTTCGTTAATAGTGCCTTCCGGAAAAGTGCCTTATCAAAGCCAGTCAGCACTATCCTTACACAAAGAAATTAAGGATTAAAGACTGTGGAAAAAATAATGAATAAACTTTCGGCTCCGCGATACTTCACTAAATCACTATTTAAGTTGGGTCTTGAGTGCCCTACGAAACTATATTACTCAGGAAAGAAAGAGTACTCGAATAAAAGCCTTGATGATTCTTTTCTTGAAGCTTTGGCTCAAGGAGGTTATCAAGTTGGTGAGTTAGCTAAGCACTATTATCCTGGTGGTCATTGTATTAAGTCGTTTGATTATGAAGAAGCGCTATCTCAGACTTCAGAACTGCTCAAACAAGACAAAGTAATTATTTATGAGGCAGCTATTCGTTATCAAAATTTATTCATTCGCGTGGATATTCTTATTAAGAATGGTAATAATTTTGATTTGATTGAGGTGAAAGCAAAATCTTTTGATCCAGATAATATTAAATTCATCAAAAAGAACAACAGCGGTTTGCTAAGTTCATGGGCACCCTATGTTCAGGATGTCGCATTTCAACGGTTTGTACTTGCCAACGCATTCCCAGAGATGAAGATTGACGCTTATCTAATGCTTGCGGACAAAACGGTTAAAGCAGGTCGTGATGGCTTGAACACTAAGTTTAAAATAGTAAAACACAGAGGTAACCGGAAAGGTATTTCTGTATCAGACACTTTGTCTTCTGATGATTTTCAGACAAGGGTTCTAAGTCTAGTCAATGTAAATGAAACATTAGATTTTATATACAACGAACTGGATTATAACGAACGTAGTTTTGAGTCGCACGTATCCTACCTGGCATCAGGTTATATAAACGATGAGCGAAGTCAGGGTGAGCTTAAATCTAAGTGTAAAGGATGTGAGTTTCAATGCTCCCAAAAGGATGAAGAGTCTGGCTTAATAAATGGCTATAAGGAGTGTTGGAAAACCTCGCTTGGCTGGTGCAATGAAGATTTTGACGATTCATTAGTTACAGAAGTTTGGAACCTAAAATCATGTAATAAATTAATTGAGCAGGGTAAATTTAAACTGGCCGACCTGGATGAGGATGATATAAATATCAAAGAAGATAGCCTTCCAGGACTATCATCAAGTCAGCGCCAATGGTTGCAAATAGAGAAAGTACAGAATCAAGACAGCAGTATCTATTTAGATAAAGACTCCTTACGGCAGGAGATGAATAGCTGGACTTTTCCCCTTCACTTTATCGATTTTGAAACGACAGCCACCGCATTACCTTTTACGAAAGGCCGCACTCCTTATGAAGGTATTGCTTTCCAGTTTTCACATCATATTGTCTATGAAGATGGTCGTGTTGAGCATCATGGTGAATTTTTGGATACGAGAATAGGGCATTTTCCAAATTTTGAATTTGTAAAACAGCTGAAACAACAGCTTGGAAACGATGAGGGAACCATCTTCCGCTACTCCAATCATGAGAACACATATTTGAATCAAATATTCTGGCAGCTAAAAGGCAATAGTGGCCTACCAGTAGATGATATAAATGAGTTATGTGATTTCATAAAGACGATTACGCATTCAGCGGAAAAATCAACAGTCAAATGGAAAGGTGTAAGGGATATGGTAGATTTGTGGCATCTTGTTAAACGCTACTACTACGACCCATACACAAAAGGATCCAACTCGATTAAGTACGTTTTACCTGCTGTACTCAATTCGTCTGACTATATTAAAAAGAAATATTCGGAACCTATTTATGGTGCGGAAAATGGTATACCAAGCCACAACTTTGAAAATTTTCAATGGGTAAGTTTTGATGATGACAAAGTTAAAGACCCTTATAGTTTGCTTCCAAAAATGTTTGAGGATGCTCCTGAAAATATGGATGAATTACTTTCGGGCAGCGATACCTTGGCCAACGGTGGTGCCGCTCTTACTGCTTATGCAAAGCTACAGTTTACTGAGATGAGTGACTATGAAAGGGGCCAGATAAAATCGGCGTTATTGAAATACTGTGAACTCGATACATTAGCTATGGTTATGATTTATGAAGCATGGCGAGAGTGGGTTAAAACAGATTCAACAATTGCTTGATGGAATCTAGCTCCAATATACTTATACGAATTTTCAATAGATAGTGGGTTAAAAGAACCTGTTAAGGATATATTAATGAACTGCATAAAGTTGAATTCACCTTCTAAAATCATGTGTGTAGGTTTATCTACAACAGGGGTTAGAAAGAGGATTGAACAACATTATAGTGATGGTCATTCGGGGACTTATGACTGTTTGGCACTAAAATTACAATTGGATATCCATAAATAATGGATGTTCTAATTAGTCGTTAGACCGAGTGCTTCGCGCAGGTCAACTAAATAATATAGAGCTAAACCAAAGAGGGCGAATGATGAAAATATCATGGGTAAAATGCAAAACTTACGCTGAAGCTAAGGATTACTCCCGTGTTATTTATTTACATGAATGGGATGAAAAACCATTTTACTGGGGTAAGGCCCATAATAGTTTTTTTGGCGGCCATAAACGAAATCGTGATGGTTTACATGCAAGTGGTAGATATAATTCAGGCTACAGGCACTGGATAGAGGGATGCTTAAGGCATGGTGCATCTTTATATATTGGGCAATTAAGCAACAATGCACTTGAAATAATTGATGAGTTAGAAAATTTCTTAATTTATACCTACGGACATGAAATGAATACAAGAGTTACAACACCAACAAGAGAGTTAGTTGTTACTCATGAAGGTGATGTACCAAAATCAATAGTAAATACAACCAAAACTAGTGGGTAATCAGAAACTAAACTTACGCTAAAGCAATGAACTGCTGATCAGAGCTATTGTTGTTTTTTAGCTACCCTATACATTTTAACACCCCAGGAAAATGTCTGATCATCCATGGGTTTTTCATGCGCTAAACAATTTTAAGGTTATAGCAATCTTGTAGTTGCTCTATTATTTCAGGGTGATATTCCTTAAGAGCGCTATTAAACAACGGTTTTGGATCTTCACCCAGAACCTGACAAATCCCAGGTATTCTAGATAAGGGAAGTTTGCTCTTTCCATTTTTGAACAGTGTTAGAATATTGCCACTTGAACTTAATCCTGCTTTTTTTGCAACTTCTTGTTGCGGTAGATATGGGTGTCTAGAAAGCATCTTGCCTAACAGGATGGCTGTGGGGGATGTTGTTTTGATAATTTTATCTTTAGCGTACATTATGCCTCCAATTTCCAATGATTTATTGCGCGGTCTTTCCCGCCGTCAGCCATTCACTCAATAAATAACTCAGTCATTAGTTCACACAAAAAACCAGCTGAATTTTTATATCTCTCTTTCGTTCCTGAAACGCGCAGGCTGAGCCTGAGAGTAAGCATGGATGCGGGTGTTATTTTTCGCCACGGTCCGCTGGGCCATACTACCTAGATGACTGCCTATTATTGAATTAGAGCTTCCAGAAATGTTTTATACGCTGAATAGCCATTGTTTATATTGATATCGTAACCCCAACCAAAATGCTCATTTCCATTGACACACTTTTGTTTGTTATTGAACGATGTCATATTGCTATGGATAATAATTCGAGGATTGTCTTTCGCTTTTTTGTTTATATGTGGCGTTACATCCGTCAAGTCTAACAGCTGACTGTCTATACTTTGTCCAAGGCTAGGCCTTAATGCTACTTGCAATCGCCCAGCTGACAGACCTGTACTGCGGTAAATGTAGGTTGATTCTTCGCACCCTCTTCGAGCGACCTTTAATTCTAGCAATTTTGCCGTTTGACCTTTGCCTGGAATAAATGAAAATCCAAGATCCTTTGCAATCTTAATTAGATCACTCTGTAAAGCTTGGCTCATGAACTTCGAGTTGCCTTTCTGAGTAGTAAACGCGGGCAGTGAAGATTTACTGTTTGTTGGTTTTGGGATAATAGCCGCAACAGATTTAGTCTTCATGCTAGATGCCTTTTCGGTAGAGGAAGTGGGCATTAAACTAGCCACTTGTGCATTTAAAGCGACTTTATCTAAGTCCAATTTCTCAGAATTTGTCTTAGTTGACAAAAGGGCTCTAGGTTTTTTGCCAAGAAAATAACTTATTCTTTCGGAGTTAGCACCAGAAGGATGAGGCAAGCCCATTAACACCTGTGATTCTGATACCAAACCATCTTTAATCAACTTTTCAAAACTACTTTTAACGGCAGAGCCTAGTGGAACCCACAATACGTTATTTAGAGCTGCTAACTCATGACAGAAATAGGATTCGATAAGTTCCCATAAATAAGGTGTTTTATGTGGTTTTGGCGTGCCGCTGTAATTTTCACCATTTGCAAATATGGGATACCTTAATAGTGATGTGAAATGGCAAAGTTCTGAAGCTGATTGGAATAGTTCCGCACAGGAATCAATGGCTAAGTATTGATTTACATTGATTTGATCTAGCATGCTTACTAAATTCGAGCGCATTGGACCACTGAATGAAGCGAATACCTTAGCTTTATCTAAGGCATTATCCTGTGAATCACCATTACGTCTGGCTTCCCGATAAGCTCTAAGTGCGTTGCGGGCTTGTTGATCTCCAGGTGTTAGTCCCACGATGGCAATGCGTGCTTTGTAATTGATATGATCGAAAGGAGCATAGATTTCGCTCAATCCTGATTGCTGGCTTATTTGGAGCCGGTTTCGATATTCAGACAAGTTCTCAGAAAGATTCAGAATATGCACATCAAATTTATTTATCATTTTCCCCATTACACCTGAAGTGCCCTTTTCAGTTTGATTTAATAATCTTTGGTAGGAGCTGAGCCCACTATTTTTGGAAGCAACTTCAAGAGCCTGCTGGTATCCAATTTCTGTAGTATCCGACAAGTTTTTCGCATGCAGTTTTATTTCATTTAACACTGTTAAAGTCATTTCGTTTGCTCTCCTTTTAAACTAAATTGCACTTGAATCGTCGCCCGTTACCGACTCAGATGAGTATGACTTTGCTGTCATATCTCAACGGGTGTCTATAGGCATTTCGACAATAACGCCTTCTGTATATATTGATGTATTGTGCGGTCTTTCCCGCCGTCAGCCATTCACTCAATAAGTAACTCAGTCATTAGCTCCACAACAAGCCAGCTCAGTTATTATATATCTCCTTCGTTCCTGAAACGCACAGGCAGAGCCGGAGAGTAAGCATGGATGCGGGTGTTATATTCGCCACCGCCCGCTGGGCTTTCAGACTACTACTTAATTTATACTGATAGATTGAGGAGAAAAGACGTTTTTCGCTTTACTGTCTTGACCGATTAATCGCATATGATGAGTCCCAGCTTTGATTTTGCTTAAAACATCTTCAAGTGAGTAAACCAGCTCTTTGTTTTCCTTATGGTGTATGGGTACGCCACTGAGTCTTTTTTTCGACTTGCTGTATAAAGGGTAGCCACCACACTTTTCTTGGTATGCCTTAAAATTATCGTGTTTTCCAATTGCAGAAATTCCCATAGTCGTTCTCCTAGTTGTTTAAACTTAATTCTTCTTTTGATTTACTGACCCATGTTGATGCACTTACGATTCCAGAGACGCCACTTGAGGGGCTCGGACGACGCCAATAGGCTTTTGGCATAGCCTTGAGATCATCAAGAGCTTTACTGAAATCTTTGACATAAACCTCCTCTCCCTTTTTGCCTATTTTGAAACCTTGTTTAAGAGCGCAGCTGGTATTAAAAAAGCTACCATCTTTAGCTTGAGGAACTAATAATGTGTCCATGCCCTTTTCTAATATGTTGTAAGTGCTGACAAAACCTCTGCGTTCTTTCAACCACTCATAAGCTTCTAATGTATCGACCGTTACAAGGTTTGGTATCTTATATGAGCTGTTTTCGTCATCTTGTTGAGTGGCGCGATCTTCAATACGCGTTGCTGGTGAGCCTGGTTTTCTTAGTTCATTCTTAACGCCTTGAATCGTCATGTTTGACAGAAGTGAAAGCTCATAGAGTGTTAAACCCTTGAAGTGTGAGCCAACACTAAAACCATCACAGCAGTCGATGTACTCAAGCGAAGAAAGGTCTAGTATATTTAGTGCATGATCTATTTTGGATCTAGCGACATAAGATTGGAGTATTGCGGCGCAGTTATAGGCTGTTCCTCCCCCATATAGTGCTGCTGCTGGATGACCCATTAGAATTAGCGCGTATACGTCTTGAGGGTCATCAAGTTCTTCAAGCTGGCCTAGAATTCCATAGTTTCGATAAGATAAAACTTTCTCGAAAAGGTTGTGTTCAGCGCCTTGAAACTTGATTACTTTTTCAGCTATTTCATTGTCTTCTTTTACTGTAAGGCCTTCATCGGGTCGTGTTGAAATGGCGTTGTATCCCATTTCAACACATCGAAATGCTATTCCAACTTCGTAGGCGATATTTCTATCTGACGAATCATTTAGTTCAATCATAGGTAAAAACATTTCTATATATTCCCTTTAAAAGTAATTAACTGCCTGCGGAATTAATACTAGATGCTATATTGCGGGGTGTCAATAGGTAGTTGGCTGTAAAGTGGAGTAATGATTTGCCTATCTTAAGGTTGAGTAGGCTCAGACTGTTTGAGAGTGCTTAGGGCGGCGATAGTTTTATTAAGGTGAAAGGAGGTATAGAAGGGCGTGAATATCCTGAAATAAAGCGAACAGAACCTTGTGATTTCAAATGTCTTTATAGATGCACAAGAGAGTAAAAAATTGACTATCTAGTGGTATTTATGAATAGCGATTTGAGAATAGGTGAGATCAAACGCCTATTTATTAACACTCGCCTTTATTATTTCTAATACAGACTCTGCCGCATAATTCTTGGGCATGACTTCATTCGCGGTAGCCGAAAGCTGGAATGCGCCTTCCATAGCTGCGATAACAATCGCGCTCAGATGAACAACTTCTTTACTATTAGCTGATTTACTTTCCCACACGTCGGAAATCAATTGCTTTAAAAGTTCTAACTGTCGCTGAATCAAACCTTGATAAATCTCTTTTATTTCTGGCTGTCTGATTGATTCACCCGCAATCACAACCCAGGCAGATACGACTTCAGGTAGCTCGGTTTTTCCGGTTGCTAATCGAGCATTGATGAATGCTGAGAGCTTATCCCATGGGTCACTTACTTGAGCTTCCATTTTCTCCAGACGTTCAGTTGCTGAAGAGGCAATCCAATTTACTAGCCCGAGCAAGATCTCTTGTTTCGTTTTGAAATGATAGTGGATCAGTCCAGGCGCTAATCCGGCTTCTTTAGCGATGGCTTGAATAGATGCTTTTTCATAGCCACGTTCCGCCATTACTCGGAGTAATGCATTAACAATCTCTTGTTTGCGTTGTTCGGTATTGGATGGCCTGCCCATGAAAATAAATCTCTCTAATTAGTTATTTGGTTATTTAACCAAATAACTTTGCATTTCTCCAGCTATTTGTATAACGTGAGTATAAGTTGGTTGTATGACCAATTAACTTTACGGAAATTATTGCCGGATTGAGAGCAGAAAGAGGTGTTTCTTATGAATAAAGAGTTCAAGTTAGCAACGGGCAAGCAATGCAGACTTTTAAGGATTCGTAGAGACTTGATTCCAAACTACTACATCCTAGCGTTTCTGGTAAATCAGGGTGAGCCAACGGCAAGTGAAGTGACTGAGATGCTTAACCTAGGTACCCAGCATGCACAGAGCTTAGCTTTTGATAATGTGGGTGATGCTGAGGCCTTTTCTATTTTGTACAGCGGTTACAGCTCCAGAAGGGAGAAAGGTTGGCATATCCATATTGTTCTTTTGGGTAGTCGCTGGAAGAAGGCATGGCTCTATATGATTCTTTCAGGAAAAAATATTGTTCAAGCATTGGGTATTCGAAAAGACGACGCACCGAGGGTAAGGTCATGTTGATATCTAGATGGTTAATGATGATGAAAAGTCTCGGCTTACATGAAAATCGAGATAGCTATAACAGGCTGATTGACGCCTATTCTGAAAAACACAGGCAATATCATAACGTCTCGCATCTTTGTTCAGTTTTAGAGCGCTTAGATGAAATAGAGCATCTAACTGAAAATAAATATGAGATAGCGCTGGCATTATGGTTTCACGATGCTGTTTATAAACCGTTTTCGAAATCAAATGAATCTGATAGTGCAGATTGGGCGCGTAAGTTTCTTGATGAAAATGATATGTCTGAACAGCTGCAAGAACGGGTGCATCGGTTTGTTATGGCGACATCTCACTCTTCTGTCCCTAATCGTGATGATGAAAAGCTAATTGTAGATATTGACCTATCAATACTCGGAAGAGACAAAGATCAATATGCTCAATTTGAAGCGGGTGTTAGGCGCGAGTATCGAAAAATACCTTCATGTATATACGCTAGAAGTAGAAAGGCCGTCTTAAGGGGCTTCTTACAAAGAGATCGAATTTACTCATCTGAACCTTTTTATGAGGCACTCGAAAGGCAAGCGCGTAAAAATCTTCAAGGCGAATTAAGTCGACTACAGGGAGGTGAAATATGAAGAACTTATCCGCCAAAGTAGTGTTTACGCTAAATGTATTGGCTTCGTATTTTTGTGCTACCTATGTGTATGACTATTTTGACTTAGCTGAACTGGGAGAAAACTGGCTAACCGCGATAGGAATAATTGCTTTCTGTCTGACCTATTGCGCCATTAACTTCTCTATGTATCTGTTGATGCGAAACCGAATCACTGAAAACACCCCGATATTTGAGTTTAACGAAAATGAGGGGCATATCTATTACCCAGGTGAGGCGGGCCACAGGATTCCTTGGAAGGATGTAGAGAAAATTGAAATTCTTACATCGGACGATGGGCCTTGGTCAGAAGACCTTTGGTGGCTATTCTTCTTAAAGGGTAAAGAAGAACCGGTAGATGTACCGAATGGCGCTAAAGGCATATCAAAAATATTTGATGCCATGAAAGCCCATTTCGGTGAGGCTGATATGGGCGCGATAGGGAAAGCCATCAGCTCAACAGGTAATAATTTTTTCCAAGTTTGGAAAGCGAACTAATAGAGCTTATCGAAGGGCTGCATGCTTTCAGTTGTTTCTCCATTGCATAAAAGTATGTTGCATATAAATATGCAGTGACGTCGATTTAACCTAGCAGAGAGTTTTTTGTTTTAGTATTAACAGTACGAACTCCAAGAAACGAGGTATTTGTTACGGTGCTTACAGGCATAGACGAACTTTATTTGTCTGAATAGTTGTTTCTAATTTTCTGATTAGTTATTTATAAGAAGGGTTTTCAGGCGTCGTTAAAGGGCGACATTCAGCGATAGGCCTAAAAAACTCTCATTTTATGGAAATATTTTAGGCCTATTTGTTAATTTGCACTTATGTTTCTTGGAGTGATTATTTATATATCACAGATTAAAGTCGCATTTGAAATTGCGAAAACAGTATTTGTGGAAAATTTGAGTCGGCAAGAAACGACAAACCAACTACATTCGCTATATGGAATTAATGTCAATTCAGTAAAAAATAATGATCGTAGATTATACCAGAATGGTTTCTGCTCTTGATTTCAAGAGCATTAAGTGCTCCAGATATGAACTATTATCTTAGTCTTTTTTTCTGGTGATGGAGTGGATGCACTAAAAGTCAGGTAGGAGAATTATTGAATCATCAACTTCTTGCCAGCTACCCACTACCAACTCAACTGTTTGATTGATACTTGATCAATATTTCTTTGAATCGACAGTTTTCCTCACAGATTTATCAAGAAAGCCGCTTGTTTTTCGTCAATTGACGTCGTTATGCATCATAAGTGGTGGGTAAGTGGCAAAGTTTCGTGATTTTGATAAGCGACCAGTGGGTATGTGGCAAGGTTGCAATTAACTATTAAAAATATCGTTGAAGGACTTTATAGGCAAGGGACTGATAAACCTTTGTTAATCGCGTTTCCAGCAAGCTTAGACGGTAGTAGTGTTTGCTGAGGCGATCACTTTTTAAGAAATTTTAAGCCTTCCTCAGGTTTAATATCCAATTCCTCGCAATATTTCACATATTCATAAATATCGAGTTTTCGTTGTAACCCCTCAACTTTCTGCACAAAGCTATGTGGTTTATTGAGTCTGTTGCCAAGGTCTCGTAAAGATAGCCCTTGTTCCTCTCGTGATTTTTTTAGCCACGAAACAAGGTCTAAGTATTTGTTTGATCCGATTGTTTTATTCATTGTACCTATTATCGGTACGTGATACTGTGTACCAAAATTAGGTACAGTGGCGGAGTGTTTGATTGTGTCAGTGTTGTCAGGTTGCTACTCCAAGTTTCTATCAGCGTTAAGACTTAATATACCTAATATTAAACGTTTTAGAATTAACCAATAAACACCATTTTTATTCTGTAACAGAATTAGTGAAATGTTATGAGTGCAAAAATAAGATCATTGAGTCTGGATAAGAAAGTGTTGTTAGCTGCTTTTTTAAAGGTGCTACCCAATAACAAAGCCAAGTTTTCATACCAAGAATTATTAGAATCAAATATATCTCCAGCACGCTATTTAAATGCGGATATATTTATTGAGCTTGCATGTGCAAAACTAATCGGAAAAGAAGGGGGAGTATTTTCAAGTCAAGACGGTTGCACAGTTTTTAATATTATTTTGAAAGGTGATTATTCTGAGCAACAACTTGCTGATTTACGGTCACAGATAAGTTCTGCTGATGAGCATAGCGAGCTTGATGTTAGAGGTGTCGTGATGCTTATGATAAATGTGATTGTGGCTGAATGTATTCAATTTGTTTCTGATCAGTTGTCCCTAGATATTTTTGACATCAAATTATTGAAAAATCCGCCAAAAGCTCTACTAAATCTTCTTGAACGATACACCTTAGCTGAAATTTATACTTTGATTAGTGAAGCTGCATCTGAGTCTCCGCTATTAGATAAGGAGCAAAGTGTTTTAGGTGTATTATCAGAGATCTGCCATTCGGCACAACGATTAGCTCTTTTAGATGCAAAAAATAATAAGCCAATAAATCTCTACCAAAAGAAAGAGCATCTTCAGAGTTCTGTGGTTACCTCTATATTAATGGAAAGCTATTTAGGGTTTAAGTCAGATGAGTATTTTACAAGTCATATTTGGCCATTACTAAGCTCATTGAGGTGAACAAAATATGACCACTATTTGGTTGCACAGTGATCTTCACTTGGAATTACAGAATCTGCCTACTGGCTTCCTTAATACTGTTCCAGATATATTAATTCTCGCTGGTGATATTTCATATATTAGTCGTATAGAGCGTTTGTTGGTTAGGTTGACGGGCCTGTGTGCTGAATTGCAGGTTATTTATATAACTGGTAATCATGAGTATTACGGAAATGAGGATATGCTAAAATCGGAAAATGAACTCAAAGCATCATTAAGCGGTTATGAGCGAATTCACTTTCTACAGTGCGATACTGTTGAGCTGTTTAATATTCGTTTCATTGGCTGTACTGGGTGGCCGAGAATGCTGAGTTTGGGCAAAAATAAGCAACAGCAAGCAAGTAAAATTATCGGTCAATCCATTAATGATTTTTACCAAATAGGCATGGGAGATAAAAAATTCACCACGGATAACTGTATTGAGTTGGGAGAACATCAGTACAAATGGCTAGAGAAAACTCTATCGACGCCGACACGTTGCGAGCATACCGTAGTGATTACGCATTTTGCGCCAACGCTAAAGGTGGCCAATCCGAAATATCCAATTGATGAAATGTCTGCCTATTTTTATTCAGCATTTGATGACTTAATCGAAAAGTATCAGCCTGACTTATGGGTCTTTGGGCATACCCATGCCAACTTTGATCTTCAGGTTGGGCCAACGCGCGTTATCAGTAACCAGCACGGTTACGGCAAAGAGTGCTCAGGGTCGTATCGGGTACATGGGGCATTAACCATATGAAATGCCGATCAGCCATAGTGAAATTTCGTCAGATCGATCAAAAGAGTAAAAATACTGAACTCATGATTGTAGAACTTGAATCCGACGAAGTCATCAAGCGGCTAGCGAAAGAATCGGTATCTTCGGGGTTGTACTTAGTAGGAGACAAAATCATATATTATAAAAAGAAAGGCGTAATACTTACTAAGAACATATCTTGCCAAGTGTTAAAAGGCTCTCGCTTTAGTCGAAATTTTAATAGTCTGATGCGAAATATGACAAACGAAAATCATCCATTAAATCGAGTATTGGTCAAAGACAAACTTAATGCATCATGGTTCTGGTTATTACCTGATGAAGCACATCTTAGGCATCCCAATTTAAGAGAAACAACTCAAGATAAAAAAATTGATTAACAATAAAAGTAGATCGCAATGCTTGGCGCTCAAGCTGAAAAGTTAATAGTATTATTTTAATACAGGGTTGTTTACTCATATTGTAATAACCGCTACTGAAATAGAATTAAAGCAATTTCAAGCCGTATTAAAGAATAAGTTCGAAAGTATAAATCGAAGTGTTTATGAACTTGAATTGACAACTTCAGGCTTAATATTGGGTCAGCAAAAGAAAGATGATTTATTATTTGTTTCAGGTTTACAATATTTGCCTGTTCAGCACAGAAACACCTATGCCATCCGCACCTATTTGGATAAAGGAATTTACACCAATATCAGGTCTTTCATTTTTTGTGAAACCGCAAGCTACGAAAAATATTTTAAGGATTACACGCGCCGTTCTATCGATTTTGTCTTCAGTACTCGCTTGAGATGTAGCGTAATGATTCTCGCACTCGACATAGAGCGCACATTAATTTCATCTGCGGTTACTGCTTTATTCGCCCACATTTAAATGATTTTCTATGGGGCAATTCAGGTAGACCGCTACACAGTATTCATACAGAGAAAACAGATACGTCATCAATAAAAAACAGGTTCTTGCCAGCTACCCACCGCTATGGTTCAAAATTATCAACTCCTTGCCAGCTACCCACTACCAACTCAATTATTTGATCAATGATTGATCAATACTTCTCTGGATCGACAAGTTTCCTCATATTATTATCAATAAAGTCGCTTTTTTCGTTAATTGACTCCGTTATGCATCATAGGTGGTGGGTAAGTGGCAAAGTCTCTAATATTCACCATCTGAAACAAGGCTTGTAGGTGATAAATCAACAATTGGCTCGACTAAGGATATGTATTGTCCTATATCAACAGCGGTGCTGTTTATTTTAGGTGATGTGCCAAGGCTCTTGAGTGAGTTTAGAAGCTGACTTCCCCGCAGTGGTTTTTTATCTTCATCGTAATATTTGAACCAGGGGATGTCTGCTTTTTTGTAGTCTCTGGCTGTGATGGGTTTGGTTGGCATAGGCAGGTCTGTAATGGAATTCCAATGTTCACTATTTACTGTGTGCAGGAAGCACCGGCTACCTGCTGTAAGGTCCCATGCGTCCAGACCGTACTCGTCATCGTAAATTTCTTGGGTGATTTTACCGCCTGGCGCAATGCCCATTTGTATAGAGGATTCAGGTGAGCGACGACAAAATTTTGGTATATCAAGGTAGCTCTCATAGCGCTGAGGGCGTGGTTTTTCGAAGAGCTCTCTATACAGGTCTTCCTTCATTGGGTAGGCAATAATTTGTATGCCTCCGAATTCAGCTTTACCTGTAATTTGCTCTTCAGTTGTTTCGCCGCGACCTAGTTGGGTGGCGACAAACTGACGGACTGTTCCACGCTCAATGGCATATCCATCAAGCCAAGGTTGGCTTGGCGTTACTACGTAATCTTGAGGAGAATCGCATAAATTATTGTTCCAGCTCTCACCAGTAATGGCGTTTATTTTACCTGTCGCAATTTTGATGGCCATGGGGTAATTGCCAGAAAAACTGATCCACATTGCTTCTGACTGGTACATCGGGAGAAGGGCGCCACCACGTTTTAACCAGTCCTCAGGAACCTGTTCTTTGTGGTCTTCGATATGCTCTAAATGAAATTGACCAACACCAGCGGGAAGGGGGTAATGTCGTCCATCATCTGGAACACGCAAAGTACGCAGAAATGAAATTTCGCCAACGGCTTTGTGGTGAACTTCAGGAAAACGAAAGATGAGTTTGTTGTTTTTTAGTTCGATCATGTTGCTTCTCCTTGCATTAAATATAATCGGTCTTTACCAGTCTCCATCTGATACTTCTCGTACCAAATTTAAAATAGCGTGGTCAGGAGCTTCTTTTAACTCTCGAATTAACTTCGCAAACAGTAAAGGTCTCTTGCGAATTACTTCCTGTAAATCTGTTGATACTTTACCGGCTAAAGCTAACAATATGTCAGGGTCTAGTTGCAATTCATCAGCAAGCTTTTTGATGGTCGCTTCACTAGGTGGTGCAACATCACCCCGCTCAATTTTACTGAGATATGCAGGCTCAATACCGACTCGCTGAGCTACCTGTCGTAATGAGTAGCTGCGATTGTTCGCTTTAAGCGCTTCACGTTGTTGTCTTAATGTTGTTCCTATCATGCCGTGTACTATATAGGACACACTACACGGTAATCAAGAATTAAATGAATAGTAGCCCTAGGTGTAGCTTCTGAATAAAAAGTTAGGGGTTGCGTGGTAATAAGGCTCTCTAGTAATTATTTATCGAGCGATTTTAAAATGGGCTATTATATTGATTTCGTTACTGATTATTACTTTTTAGTTGTGCGTCTAGTGTAGGCAGTTCCTGTTTTCATTTGTTTGAATTTGACTAGATGTTCTTACTTTTATTTCCTTATAACTTTTAGGGATGAAATCGGGACTATCTATTCTATTTTTGAAGGTTTAATGATAGTGTCTAAAAAATAAGCTGTAAGTAAATAATAATAAGGCTATTTCTTTTAAGTGTGATTTAAGAATTTGTGACTTTAGTAGTTTTTGATGTTGGGTAGCTGCCGATACTTATTTTCAATTAGATAAAATATATACGTTTAAAAAACGTTAACGATCTTACTCAATTTTTAGTATACCGAATGAAAAAATTGAATTAATAAATGATCAGAATATTTATGGCAAAACTAAAGGGCTTTAACTCCCTTTAAAATAAAAATGGCTTGCCTAGAGATCAAGGAGAGTTAGTGGTGAGTTTAAAAACAGCATTTAATTGTCCGCTTTACGGCTTTGTTCAGCAGGAACGTTATTTACAAGTTGTTTCTCAAAATAATCATGTGGAGCTGGATCCACATAGATGCATTAGTGTCTCAGACTATATTCTTTCCCTCTTTATATTTGGCTTAACGATTTATCTGATGGCAGTTCTGTCGTTGGAGATAGCTTATGTCTGAGCGTCCCTTAATGGCATCCTCATTTGATAACCTTATTGATATTTTTAATAGCGCTAAAACAGATATATTGATTTTGACGCAGCTTTACGAAGAATTATCACATCGGAAAAAAAATCACAGAGTTCCGTTATTTCAGAAAAACGTGTCAGTAGCGATCAAAAAAATTAAAGCTCAAGATAGCGATAGTATAGCTTCGGGAATGGGTAAGTCTGAGCGTCCCTTAATAGAATCATCATTTGATGAGCTTGTTGTTATTTTTAATAGCGCTAAAAAAGATATGTTGATGTTAACTCAGCTTTACGAAGAGCTATCGCATCGAAAAAAGAATCGCAGAGTCCCGTCTTTTCAGAAAGAAGTGTCAGCCGCGATCAAAAAAATTGAAGTTAAAGATAGCAACCCTGTGGCTACAGAAATTGGTAATAATTTAGCGCTTCATAAAGAGGTAATAACAAATCCATCTGATGTTCCCATAAACTGGGACACTGAACAGCGAACTGTTATTGAACTAGATGAAAGTGAAACCAGAATTATTGAGGCTGGCCCAGGTTCAGGTAAAACGGCTGTAGCCTGTGCAAGGGTTGCACACCTGATTGAAGAATGCGGATTAGAAGCATCGAAGATTTTTTTGATAAGTTTTACTCGTACTGCAGTTAAAGAGCTGTGTGATCGAATTGAAGGCTTTGCAGAAGACCCCATTGATGTTGCTGGGTTGCAGATATTTACGTTGGACTCGTTTACCTGGCAAGTGCTTAGAGGGTTAGGTGATGATAGTGTAAACGACTTAATGGGCAGCTTCGAAACTAATATCAAACAGTTTACCCAGCAGTTAAAAGATGGTGACGCTCAATTATTGGAATATCTTGAAGAGTTTGAACATGTCATTCTTGATGAATGTCAGGATTTGATAGGTGATCGCGCTGAACTGGCAATAACAATAATTAAAAATTTAGAAGATAGTTGCGGGGTTACGGTCTTTGCCGATAGTGCGCAGGCTATATATGGGTTTACCAATGATACTGCGGAGCGTGATGAAAACCATTCATTGACTGTTGTTGAACGCATTATGGAGGGCGAACTAAGTAATTTTGACCGAATTAAATTGATTAATATTCATCGTACTGATGACCAAAAACTAAAGGAGTTGTTTAGAAAGGGTAGAGACAGTCTCCTTGACCGGAAGGAAGGTGACATACATAGCTGGAAGGTCATGAAACAATTTATTATGGATTGCTCTCACGGTGTGGTTGAGGATGTAATAAAGCAGGATCTAGGCGGTAAATCTGATCATTTGGTATTGTACCGTACACGAGCTGAAGTGCTGATGGCTTCATCTTATCTTTGGTCTGAAGGCGTAATACACAAACTACGTATGTCAGGCACGCCTCCCCGTGTACATCCATGGATAGGTCGTTTATTAGGTGAGTTTGATGGCGATAAACTTACTAAAGTTGAATTTAATAATTTATGGAATGAAAGAATTGCAGCTGGCAACGTCACCCCTAGTGACGAGCGAGAAAAAGCGTGGGATTTATTATTGGCAAATGTAGGTAATAAACATGGTCAAGTTAGGGTCGTACGACTACGTGAAATTTTAAGCAGGGATAGGCCTCCAATAGATTTTTTAATTGATGAGAGTGATTTGGCAGGACCTGTGCTGGGAACAATACATGCGTCAAAAGGACGTGAAGCAAATCAAGTCAATTTGATGTTGCCGCCTGACAATTTTATTAATGATGATCAAACGTCAGAATACGCACACACTCCTAGAGAAATTGCTGAGGAGGAGCGAGTCTTATTCGTAGGTGCAACTAGAGCGAAGCAAAAATTAATGGTCGGTGAAGGCTCTAAGCTGTATGCATCTTGTCTTGAGAGTGGGCGTACGTATAAAAAACCCAAAAGTGGAAAGGGCCGGCGCATTATTGAGGTTGGGCTCGTTGGTGATATCGACCCGGTTACTATTGTGAGTAATGACTTAAAAGACGGTGGTTATGACTTACAAAATTGGCTGTGGACGAATGCAACTAGCAAAGTTGATGTTGAAGCAAGATATAGTCATGAGCTAGAGACTAACGTGTTATATGCCAAAGGTGATGATAAACAGTTAGGGTTATTCAGTAAACGCTTCAATAAGGATTTATGGGCTTTAGCCGATATAGTGGCTAAAAAACAAGGTGAGAAAAAATTAAATCTAGGGTCAAAAATTTCTAACATTAGGATGGTCGGCGTCACAACGGTGGTGATACCAGAGACTCAACGAAATACATTGCCAGTGCCTTGGCGCCATAGTGGTTTCTTGTTAGTACCCGTTATTACAGGTTTTACTATGGTCTATTTTAATAAAAGGAATGAAAAATAATATGCCTGATAAGCAAAATGTGATTGATAGATTAACTCAAGATTTATTGGGCCCACTAAAAGATGATGAATTATTATTCTCTTATCCTTCTGATGTTTATTTAACGGGAATTTTATTTCCACCAAAGAGTGATATAGCTCCAGAAGATAGTGATCAATTACAGGCAGAAGGAGGCTTAGGCATTGAAACTAATGACACGTCACAGGATGAGGTGTCATTAGCTACGGTTAAACGACCTGCAAGCGCCGGTATATCGTTTGTAGTTGAAAGCAGCGATGCGCCTGTCATCAATATAGCAGTACATGGGGCTGTGTATTTTCTTGATGAAGATTCTGCCGTCATTACAGAAGAGGATGGTGAACAGGTTAAGAAAGTTCCTTGGCGGCGAAAAGTAATCAAGGCAAGTTTAGATTCAATTACATTAGCTTTTAGCTCTCAAGATTATGAACCTGCACAGACAGGTGTTGATGGCCTCGGCATGCATATAAGAACCAGTGCTTGGGGTGATCGAATATTAGTTACTGTGGCGATGATTAATCAACATAAGTTGCCTGAAGAGTATGAACGTAGAAGTTATGAGGAAATTTGTTTTTTTCAAACTGAGTTAGAGGTAACAGCTGTAGGAAAAACAAGATTCTGTGCTCGGCCTTTAGGCGGTTCAGCAATTGATGAAGATACTCGTATGGCACGGCTGATATACCGTGATGTAAAAGAGTTTGCCGTTGGCCATACGTGTTCAGCAAAGTGGGATACAAAAGACGATTCCGTCACAAAAGTTTCTACCACTTGGCTGCCCTCTAGTAACGTAAAATCTATGAGCAGTGAGGGGGTTGAAGAGTTTGGGCCTTTAACTAAGGAAAATATTTTAAGCACCTCATGGCTTGCAGAAACCAGTGGCGATGATTTGATAATTGGTTTACGTAAATTACCCGAGTTGTATCGTCAATGGTATTTGACGCAAGCAGAAAAAATAGATGGTTTGGATAGTGAGCTGCAAGAACAAGCTAGGCAGCATATTAAAAATGCGGAAAGCGTCAGCCAGCGAATCGATACAGCTATTAATCTCATAGCAAACGATAAGCAAGTAGAGACGGCTTTCAGGTTAGCTAATAAATCCATACAGTTACAACGTCAGTGGGCTGAACCAAAAGAGAAAAATGCGCTTAAGTGGCGCCCCTTCCAGTTAGGTTTTTTCTTACTTACCTTAGAGTCGGTAGCTGATGAAAATCATGAAGACAGAAATATAGCTGACTTGCTGTGGTTCCCAACAGGTGGCGGTAAAACAGAGGCATATTTGGGCTTAATCGCCTTTACTCTTTTCTTAAGGCGCATGCGTTACGGCGAAAGTGGGGCGGGTGTTGCATCGTTTATGCGTTATACATTACGGCTTCTTACTGTTCAGCAGTTTCAACGTGCCGCCGCAATGATTTGTGCTTGTGATACATTACGACAAGGTCACGAAGTCCCAATTGATATTAAAGAAGACTTAACTGACATACCTTTCTCATTAGGATTATGGGTTGGGTCAGATACAACACCCAATAATTTTAAAAATGCTAAAGTCGCCATGGCTGATGCTAATGCGCATAACAAACCAAGCCAACTTAAGTTTTGCCCACGTCATATCAAGACATTATTGACATGGAGTGTTGATGAAACAAGTAAACTTATTGTAGCTAAATGTGATGACCCTGATTGCTTGTGGCACAAAACTCCTGTGCCAATTTGGACGGTAGATGAAAATATTTATGAACAAAAACCATCGCTTGTTATCGGCACTATCGATAAATTTGCTCAAATAGCTCGCAACAAAAACACCACCCAATTATTTGGCCGTAATACCAACTTTCGTCAACCTGATCTAATTATCCAGGATGAGTTACATTTAATATCCGGTCCCCTAGGTACATTGGCGGGTATATATGAAATAGCCATAGATAAGTTGTGTAGCAATGGGGATGTAGTACCAAAAATAATTGCGTCGACAGCAACAATTAGACAAGCATCATCACAAATTCGTGACTTATTTAACCGTGGTACTTGCTTGTTTCCACCCCCCATATTAGATGCACGTAATTCAGGTTTTGCTGTAGAAGATCAATCTGATCCGGGTCGTAAATATCTTGGTATCACAACTGCCGGTAGGTCTGCAAAGTTTGCGTTGCAAGCAGCAGCTGCCAGTCTAATGCAATCGGTGTCCTCTGATGATATCAGTGATGCGGTGCGAGATGATTTTTGGACCATGGTGACTTATTTCAACTCACTACGTGAGCTAGGTGGCGCATTAGTGTTAATGCAGGATGACGTTGGTAACTCATTAACCGATTACTCCAGTCGGCGTAGCGAAAATCCTCGTGTTATTAGTGAACCTATGGAGCTCACCAGTCGTGTTAGTTCATCTGAAATTAAAGAATACCTTGATCAACTCAATAAAAAATATAATGAGCAGGGCGCGTGTGATGTCGTCTTAGCCAGTAATATGATCAGTGTGGGTGTTGATGTTCCAAGGCTTGGTACAATGCTAGTTAATGGTCAGCCAAAAGGGATAGCTGAATACATACAGGCAACTAGTCGTGTAGGCAGGCGTCGTGGAGGCCCCGGTGGATTGGTTGTGACCATTTATAATAATGCGAAGTGTCGTGACAGATCACACTTTGAAACCTTTAGCACTTGGCATATGGCTCTTTATCGTGAAGTTGAAGCAACTAGCGTTACCCCCTTTGCGCCTCGTGCCCGTGAAAAAGCCTTACATGCGGCCTTAGTCATTATGGCTCGTCATTTAATACCTGAACTTAATACAACAGTCGCAAACGTCAATATCTATCAATCTGAACTAGAAGAATTCATTGAATACATTGTTGACCGAGCTGAAGATATAGATCCAGAAGAGGCTCAAAATGTTGAATACGCTTTACAAGGTTTTCTCGAAAAATGGCTTGGTAGTGCTAGCGCATACAAGCAATATTGGAATGATAGAGCTTACAACAAAAGCTTAATGTTATCCGCTGAAAAAGCAGCTGAACTTAAATCACGTTCCGGTGCGTACCATGGTCGCGCCATCCCAACGCCCAATTCTATGCGTAATGTAGAGCCTGGTAGCCTTTATGTACTTGAAGAAAAACTGAGGTAAGTTTAAATGCCTGTAAATGAAGTAGGTAAGGTTCGACAAAGTGCCGTTATTATGAATTACGGACCAGGTGGGATTGTAGATTTCCGTGCTCCGGGCACAGGTGCTGCCGTTTCAGTAGTACCCGCAGGGCTAGAGCAATGGGTAAAAAAATTAGAAGAGCTTGGTGGCTCATCTCAAGATATGAAACGGTTGACAGAACCACGTCTGGCCGAAAAACTTAAAGTGTCACACTTTAGGTTGCCGCCAGTAGCGCCAGATAACCCTCAAGATGATGACATTGTTATTCCCTTGGTCGGCGTCAGGTTTCCTGGGTGGTTACAGTGCCCAGGATGTAGCACGATTAAACCTGCGCGTAAGTGGGGGACAGAGCCGGGTAATCCGTCTCGTTTTTGCAGCGCTTGCAGTACTAAATTATCCGCAGACGAGAAAGCCTATGTTGTGCCGGTACGTTTTGTTACGGCTTGCCGTAATGGTCATCTTGCTGATTTTCCGTGGTCTGAATGGGTTCATCAAAATTCAGCCTGTAGTAAAAAAGAATTTCATCTAAAGTCAGAAGGTCCTGGTCTAGCAGGCTTGATATTATCTTGCCCTAAGTGCAAAAAACGTAGGTCCATGGAACATATATTTACTAAGGTCGCGCATGAGGGCAGGGATTGCAATGGCGAACGTCTTTGGTTGACTGATGGTCGCGAAGAATGTAAACAAAAACCCATTACCATGCAGCGTGGTGCATCCAATTTATATTTCCCAATCATGGAGTCCGCATTAGTTATTCCTCCATGGTCAGAAGAAATTATTAGGCGTTTAGGCTACCGTTGGAATGAAATCTCTACTGTGGTGACCAAAGACCAGCGTCATCAATACATAGACATGTTTTGGGCAGGTATTAGTGATGATATAGGTGATATTGATATCACCGCTTTCAAAGATTTAGTCGAAGAAAAAATTGCTGACTCTAAAGCCGCGAGCAGTGGTAATTTACGCTGGGATGAGTATCGGCAATTTATGGTAGCAGCAGGTAAACCGAAATCATCAGGTGATGAGTTTGAAGTACGTGTAGAAAATACGCCTAGTACAATTCCACATATCGCCAATTTATTGCGAGTGGTTAGCCTACGTGAAATACGAGTATTACGTTCATTTACACGTATAGAGCCATTGCCCGGTAGTCCGCCAGTTAGACAACAGTTCTTATCTCATAACAATATGGGGTGGTTGCCTGCTATTGATGTAAAAGGCGAAGGGATATTTATAGCATTAGATAAAAAACGTCTTCTTGATTGGGAAGCTCAAACTCAAGTTATTGATCGAGCCTCTCAAATTAAAAATTATCACGAGAGTCGTGTATTAAACCCCGATAATGATAGTGATATTACGATTAGCCCTGCGTTAGGTGCCCGTTACTTATTATTGCATTCACTTGCACATATTTTAATGAAACAGTTATCTTTGCAATGTGGCTATTCTTCGGCATCCCTACGGGAAAGGCTTTACCTTGGCGAAGGTGAAAAAGATATGGCAGGCATCATGATCTACACTGCTACCAGTGATTCCGATGGCACATTAGGCGGTTTACAACGGCAAGGGCAATCGGCAAGATTTGCACCAATGTTTCAAGAGGCTGTTCGTGCTAATGAATGGTGCTCGTCAGACCCTTTGTGTATCAAGGGGCTGGTTGCTGCAACAGAGTCATCCACGTTAGCTGCTTGTCATAGCTGCCTGCTAGCGCCTGAAACCTCTTGTGAAGACTTCAACCGATTCCTCGATAGAGGTATGTTAGTCGGTACGCCAGAAGACCGAAGTATAGGTTTTTTTGTAGATTTACTAACTATAGGAAATGATTAAATGGCTAAGATGTTTCCTGAGCAGCTGCCCCAAGAAGTGTTAGATGACAAAAAACGCTCTTCTGAAGTGCAAGTCTATAACGCTCTGAATGAGCAATTAGACGATAAATACCACGTTTTCTACTCAAGCCCTTGGTTAGGTACTAATACAGATGGTAGTGAGATTGATGGCGAATCAGATTTTTTAATAGCGCATGCTGATAAAGGTATGTTGTCCATTGAAGTCAAAGGTGGTGTTGTAGAAATTGACGGCAACGATCAGTGGACCAGTACTGATCGCTATAAGATTAAACGAAATATCAAAAATCCAGTTAATCAAGCGCGTAGCAGTAAGTATCAGTTACTCGAAAAGCTCAAGTCATCTACGCACTGGCAACCTCGATTTATTTGTGCTCGTCATGGCGTGATTTTGCCTCATAGCGTCAGACCAAAAAGAGATTTTCGACCTGACATGCCCTTAAAATTATTTGCTTTTGATGCAGATATGAACCATTTAAATGCCTGGGTTGATGCGCGTTTTGGCAGTCGTGAAGATGGTGATGGCAGAATTAAACCGTTGGGCAAAGATGGTGTTTATGCGCTAGACGATATGTTAGCTCGTGTGATCAAGTTACGAGTACGATTGGCAACGAATGTTAATCAAGACCTAAAAGACATCAAACTTAAAACCGATGATCAAATATTTATCCTTCGTGAGATGGAAGCTAATCACCGCATGGTAATTGCTGGTGCTGCCGGTACAGGTAAAACCATTCTAGCTATAGAAAAAGCACTCATGTTAGCAGAGCAGAATAAGAATGTTTTATTGCTGTGTTTTAACAGTCCTTTAGGGGGGTATTTAAAACAAACTTTAGCGGCTAGCCCAAAAGTAACGGCAACAAATTTTCATCAATTTTGCAGTGACATAGCAAAAGCAGCAGGGATAAAAAGTGAAGGGTTGTCTCCTGCATTGCTAGCAGAGCAACTTGTAGATAACTTTACGTTAGCTGGGTTGCAGGAATACGACGCTGTGATCATAGATGAAGGCCAAGACTTTAGTGATGATTGGTTGACGGCATTAGAAGTGATCGTTAGTGACGGTGAAGATGGGGTGCTATATATATTTTATGATGATAATCAAAATGTAATGACTACCAATGCTAGTTACATCAAAAGTTTACCCTTAGCTAAGCACCATTTAACCCGAAATTTTCGCAATACCAAACGTATATTTGAGAGTGCTGAGCGCTACTATCGTGGTGATTTTGTTAGAACAATCGGCCCCAATGGATCAGAGCCAATATTCCATGTTGTTAACAATGAGGCAGAGTTAAAAGCTAAACTGGCTGAGCGGGTTGGAAGCTTGATTAAAGCAGAGGGCCTACAACCAGGAGATATCACTACTTTATTCCCAGACCTGACGGCCGCACAGTGTCTGGATAATGGTAAAGGCTGTCGGGTTGGCCGTAATAGTGCTTCTAATGCTGAAAATCGAAATTCTGAAAGCGTAGTAGTAGATACTATTCGACGTTTCAAAGGCCTAGAGAGTCCGGTAATATTATTGGTACTTAATAGTGACAGTTGTAATAGTGAAGAATTGCTTTATACGGGTATCACACGAGCTCAAGCAATCTTAGAGATTTTTGCTCCAGCACGTGTTGTTCATCAATTAAGTAATGAGGCTTAAGGCTAGGTGACAAGTTGGTTTACTAGTATAGTGATCGTTTTAAAGAACTTCATATAAACTAGCAAGTTAAGTTTTATTATTGGACTAAAAATTGATTACCGATTACCACGCTAAATACTATGCGCACGAGCTAACGCTTAAGCACTCTTCTGACGGTGTTGATCGGCTGTCCCAATCGCTATTCGATGCATCAGTTGACTTAAACCCACATCAAATAGAAGCGGCCTTATTTGCTCTGTCTAATCCGTTGAACAAAGGTGTGTTACTGGCAGATGAAGTAGGGTTAGGTAAAACTATTGAAGCAGCGTTGGTGATAAGCCAATATTGGGCAGAAAGAAAGCGCCATTTGATCATTATTTGCCCTGCGGCACTGAGGCGACAGTGGGCAGCAGAGTTACAAGAGAAATTTAATCTTCCTAGCCAGATACTTGATGCACCTACAGTGCGTAAATTGAAAAAGGCAGGCGTTTATAATCCATTGTCTCAGAAGAAAATTATCATCATGTCGTATCATTATGCGGCAAGATTAGAAGAGGAACTCCTAGCTATTCCTTGGGATTTAGTGGTAATAGATGAGGCTCATAAACTAAGGAATGCACACAGGCCAAAAAACAAAATGGGCCAAGCGCTTAAGCGTGCGCTTTGTGGTAGACAAAAACTTTTACTTACTGCCACACCATTGCAAAATTCGTTAATAGAACTATACGGTTTGTCTACAGTTATTGACGATCACCTGTTTGGTGATGATAAAGCATTTCGTAAACAGTATATGAGTTCGGCAGCTGATTTACCTGAGTTGAGAGAGCGTTTAGATACTTTTGTACACCGAACTCTACGAAAACAGGTATTAGAATATGTACCTTATACACAGCGAAAAACAATAACCCAACCATTTAATCCAACTGATGAAGAGCAAGATTTGTACGATGCCATATCTGCATTGCTAGAGAAAGACAACTCCTTTGCACTTCCCAAGCGACAAAAACATTTAACTTCATTAATTTTGAGAAAACTGCTGGCTTCGTCATCGCATGCTGTGGTCAATACACTTGTTGCTATAAAGACAAGGCTTGAACTATTGCGGGATGAAAAATTGAGTGATGATGATTTTCTAGAGCATCTCATTGAGGATGATGACCTAGAAGATGATTATCTTGATGATGAGGCTTTTCCATTTTTGGTGGATGAAGAAAGTGAGCCGCAAGTTAAACACGATGTTGAAAGGATTCAATCAGAAATTTTAGAAATATCGGGCTATATCGATAGGGCAAATAGCATCAAGATAGACTCCAAGGCTAAGGCGTTATTGAAAGCAGTCGAAGTCGGTTTTGAAAAAATGGCTGAAATGGGAGCTCCCCGTAAAGTTATTATATTCACAGAGTCTCGCCGCACACAGGAATACCTCGCAGAGTTCTTAGAAGAAACTGGGTTTAAAGGCAAAGTAGTTACTTTTAGTGGCACCAATAACTCGCCACAAGCAAAAGCTATTTATGAACAATGGAAACAGGAAAATCAAGGCACCGATAAGCTAACCGGCTCTGCTCAAATCGATAAGCGCAGCGCACTCATTGATAGCTTTAAATCAGATGCAGAAATAATGATAGCGACAGAAGCCGCAGCAGAAGGGGTAAACCTCCAGTTCTGTTCCTTGCTTATCAATTATGATTTGCCGTGGAACCCGCAGCGAGTAGAGCAGCGTATAGGGCGTTGTCATCGCTACGGACAACAGCATGATGTCGTGGTCATTAACTTTCTTAATAAACGAAATGAAGCTGACAGACGAGTACTGGAATTACTTACAGAAAAGTTTTGCTTGTTTGATGGTGTTTTTGGTGCATCTGATGATGTGTTAGGACGAATAGAAAATGGTATGGATTTCGAGAAACGGATACTCGAAATCTATGAGACCTGTCGTTTACCTAATGAAATCGAAAAAGCTTTCGCTAGTTTGCAACTAGAGTTGGAGTCAAACATCAATGAAAAGATGGAAGAGACTCAACAGTTGCTTGTGGAAAATTTTGATGAAGATATACATGACCTACTTAAACTCAAATTAGATCAGGCGGAGCAGCGTCTGGATAAAATTACTCGTTGGTTTTGGTTGTTAAGTAAGCATCAGCTTGACCAGTATGCTGAATTTACTGATGTGAAATATCAGTTCAAATTGCTACAAGAACCTCAAACTGAAGTGAATAGAGTTGAGTCACCTACGGGCTGTTATGAACTTATTCAAAAAGGTAAAGAGCCCGATAAACATCACCATGTTTATCGTATGAATCATCCCTTGGGTGAGTATGTGATTGATTCAGCGAAAGTCATTTCTGCCAACCATCATCATTTAGTATTCGATTATACCAATCATCAAACGAAGATATCTGTGGTAGAGCAACTCAAGGGTAAATCGGGTAGGTTGTCTTTAAATAAACTCAGTATTGATTCGTTTCAACGGGAAGAATATTTAGTGTTTACTGCGATAGTTGATGATGGCAGTGTGTTAGATCAAGAGTGTTGTGAAAAGTTATTTTCTTGCTCCGGTAGGGTTGATCATAGTTTGGGTTTGTTTGAACCAGCTTATGACGATAAGTTAGTGGCAACAAGGTTGCGTCAAGTTGAAGCCAAAGTAAGTTTAGTTTTAGAGGCTAATAACAAACACTTTCAAACCGAACGAGACCGGCTGGATAAATGGGCGGATGACAAAGTAACAGGTGCCGAACAAGCTTTAATGGATACTAAAGCAAAAATACGTACTTTGAAGCGAGAAAGCCGACAGGCACCTACACTAGAAGAACAAAAAATCCTTCAAGAAAAAATTAAACAAGAAGAGCGTAAACAAAGAAAACAACGTCAAGAAATTTTTGATGTAGAAGATCAGATTTTAGAAAAGCGTGATGAATTGATCGATGCGTTAGAGAAACGCCTTAACCAAAATACAGAATGTGAAGAGTTATTTACAGTACGTTGGCAGGTAGCCTAATTTACGGTTTATACAGAATCACAAAAATGACTAGCCAGGATAGACAATGAGTACAACAAATAAGATCAGTGAGAAGCAACAGCAACTAATTGATAAGCTTAAAGAGCTTTTTCAAATGGATCAGGCTGATCTGGATTTTGGTATTTATCGAATCATGAATGCCAAGCATGATGAAATTGAAAAATTTCTGAATAATGACCTCTTGCCGACAATTCGAAAAACACTAGAGGCCGGTGGTAAAGCTACAGATGCACAGAAGGAGCTGGATGACACTATTTTAAATTTGCAGAATGCAGGTGTTGATCCGGATACATCTCCTAAAGTGCAAGAGTTGAAGGCGTTGTTGTCTGGTGGTGCAAATGTTGAGAAAGACGAAGAAGAGATATTTTCTCATCTCTACACCTTCTTCAGTCGCTATTATGATGGAGGTGACTTTATGTCGCTACGTCGTTATAAAAAAGAGACATTTTCCCCATTGCCTATGAATGGCGAAGAGTCTAAATTTCATTGGGCTAATGCAGATCAGTACTACATAAAGAGCGCGGAAAACTTTTCTAGTTATGCATATGTTGTTGGTGATGACGAAAACAAGAAACGTATACAGTTTGAGTTAGGTGATGGTTCGACTGAACAGAATAATGTGAAGTCTGTTGGAGGTAGAAATCGCCAGTTTATTATTGACGCTAAGCGCCCCATAAGCGAGCGTGTTGGCGACTATGGGCGAGAGCTGGTTATCCATTTCAACTATCAATCAGATCCTAAGAAACGGAAGCAGAAAGACATTAGTTTAGCTGCGATTGAATTCTTGAGAACGCTGGAGTCGAATACCAAAGAGGCTGAAGCTATAAGCAGTTGGGATGATTGGAAAGAGAAATTGTTCAGTCTTAGCCCAACAGAAAAAAATACCAAGCGCACGGTGCTTGAAAAGTATTTAACGGATTATACGGCTAAAAATACCTTTGATTACTTTATACATAAAGATTTGGGTGGCTTCTTAACTCGAGAATTAGACTTTTATATTAAGAACGAAATGCTCATAACTAGGGATATTATACCTGATAACGCTGATAGCATTGAGCAGCAATTATTGACCAATGAGGCAAAGTTAAAGAAGGTAATTGCCCTGAAACAAATTGCGACTAAAATCGTCCGATTTATTGCGCAGTTAGAAGATTTTCAGAAAAAACTCTGGCTCAAGAAGAAACTGGTGAATGAAGCGCACTACTGTGTGACTTTGGATAAGCTGCCAGCTGAGCTATATGATTATGTTTGTAGCAATGAAGCGCAACACAAAGAATGGCTGGAGCTGTTTTTAATTGATGAGTTAGAAGGCTATTCAAAGCCTGTAACTACTGACTTTCTTGCGCAGAACCAATCATTGATGATTGATACCGCTTTTTATGATGAGACGTTTAAGGAGACTCTATTAGAGAGTTTTGATGATATTGATGCAGAGGTGAATGGTGTAATCAGTCATTCAGACAATTATCAGGCCTTAAGGTTGCTGAAGAAGCGTTTCAAAGAAGAAGTTAAGTGTGTCTATATTGATCCACCATATAACACCGATGTAAGTTCAATTCCTTATAAAAACAACTACCGCCATTCATCGTGGGGAACGATGATGAGGGATCGAATAGCGGAATTATCTAACTTCATGTCTGAAGATGCAGCTATCTTCGTTAGCATCGATAAAGCTGAAAGAACCATGCTGGAGCACAATCTAGATTCAGTTTTTGGTAAAGAAAACAAAGTTGAAGAATTGATCTGGATACAGAATACAAATGATGGCCGTTCGCCAACTTATTCAACCAATCATGAGTATGTTGAGGTTTATTCCAAAAGGAAGGCTGCAGTAGAGGCTGACTTTAATATGTTTAGAGAACCGAAGCCTGGTTGTGAAGAGGTTATGCATTTGATAAGGGAGCTGAACTCTTCATATCCACCGGTTATTGAAATTCAAAATTCAGTAAGGGCTTTATATAGTGAACATAGAAAAAACTATCGTGCTGAAGTAGAGGATCATGGTTTAGATTGGGAAGTGGAGCAGCGAAATAACCCATGGAAAGGGATCTACAATTACAATAAGGCAGAATATAGAGATGACAATGGTAAGTTCGTTGATGAGAGCTTAGCCAGGGAAGTTGGTGCTTTAATATGGGTTTGGCAAGAAGATAACTGGACGATAATGTCATCTGATAGTAAACAGTCGGGTACAACAAAAGACCCTAATCATAAAAATTTCCGATACTACGAGCCAATTCATCCTGTTACTGGAAAGCCAGTCCGCTTGTCGAGCAGAGGTTGGAAAGGGACTCAATACATTGATCCTGAATACCTACTAAGAAATAGCTTTGAGTCATTGAATAATGATCACCGTATTGCATGGGGTGTTGATGAAAATAAAGTGCCTCGTCAAAAGCGTTTCCTTCATGAAGTTGAGACTAATGTCTGCAAGAGCGTCTTTACGGATTACTCTGATGGAGAAAAAGAAACCACTGCGTTATTTGGTAAATCAGGTGTATTTTTGGCGCCGAAACATACCAAGTTTGTAAGGCGGTTTATTGAGCAAGTATCTGACTCTGATAGCTATGTCTTGGATTGTTTTGGCGGTTCAGGTAGTTCGGGTGATGCTGTTATTAAGCAGAACCGTGAAGATGGAGGTACACGTAAATATATCCTTGCCGAAATGGGGCATCATTTCGATACCATATTGAAACCACGTCTATTAAAAACAGTGTATTCCAATGACTGGAAAGCGGGAAAACCAATTTCTCGCGAAGGTCTGAGTCATGTACTGAAATATGTTCGCTTGGAATCTTATGAAGACGCATTGGACAATATCAGCCTCAGTAAAAATGAAACACAGAAAAGCCTAATTGAAAAGAATAGAGATTTCCGCGAACAGTATGTTTTGAGCTACATGCTAGATATTGAATCGCAGGGCTCTTTGATAAATCTAGATCAGTTCGTCGACCCCTTTAATGTAGCCATCAAAGTCACTAGAAATGAGGAGTCTTTTCAGCAACGAGTGAATTTAGTTGAAACTTTTAATTACTTACTTGGTTTAAGAGTAAAAACAATGAGGCGTTCTAAAGGTGTTTATGAGGTTGCTGGTTTAACACCTGAAGGGCAGAGCGCATTAATCTTATGGCGTAATACGAATGATACAAGTAACGATACTCTAGATGCTTGGTTTAAGAAGCAAAGCTACAACAGCCGAGATATGGAATTTGACCTTATTTATGTTAATGGGGATAACAACTTACCTAACCTGAGAACAGGAGATGAAAGTTGGAAGGTACAGTTAATAGAAGATGCATTTCACACATTAATGTTTGACGTTAAAGACGTATAGGGGAATAACATGTCTGCTATACAGTCTATTACTATTAACGAATTACAACGGCTCAGGAATATAACGGTCAATTTTGAACAAGCTGGTGTTACAGCGATTATGGGTGCTAATGGTTCAGGAAAGACTACCTTGTTGCAAGCGTTAGCATGTGTCTATCGAAAGTCATCTCAAATTCAAATAGAACATTCTACATATACATATGAGGAGTTTTTCAAGCCTTATGAGGGGAATGATTGGAATGGTGCTAGTTATCAGGTCAAATTTTATGGCAGAGAAGGCGAAATTGATTATTCTAAAAATGAGAGCAAGTGGACGCCTAGGCCACAGAATCGAACAGAACGTTATGTGAAGTATGTTTCAATTTTGGACTGTGCGCCACATCAAGAAAAGGAGAATAAAAGAGTTATACTCCCCTTTGAAAAACAAGAATTGCAATCGAGACCAGCTAAAAAACGTTCGTTACTAATGGGTGTTAGTGGAGCATTAAATAAAAATTATACTGATGCAGGTATCGGTGTAAAAGCAGATGGTCTAAAACATTTTTTATACGCTAAAACCACTAGACAAGATGGTACTAATTTAGAATACCCGTCCCATTACATGGGAGCCGGTGAACAAAAAATAATTTATCTGATGAATGAGGTTATCAGGGCACCTAGAAGTGCTTTGATTCTGATCGAAGAACTAGATATTTCTTTACATGAATCAGCTATCCGTTCTTTGATTAACTTCTTGAGCAGTGAGGCTGAACAACGCAACTTACAAATCGTTTTTACGACGCATTGGTTAGGCGTTCAGGAGTTTGCTCAAGATATCAATATCGTATCGTTATTTGAAGAGCCGGAAAATAAAACAATTGTTCTAAGAGATGGTTTTGATCCGCAGTTTGTTCATAATTTGGATGGCAGGTATGCGTCGTTACGCCAAATTAGAGTATGGACGGAAGACCCTTTTGCCGGGAAAGTACTTTCTTATATTGCTCGAGAAAAGGGAGTTATTCAATATCTTGAAATCAAACACTTTGGCTCTATTCAAAATGCTTATACAGTTGCTGCAGCTGTATCATTGTTCAATGAAAATTTAGATAGAACAATCATTGTGACAGATGGTGATGAATGTTTGCTGCCCGCGCAAAAGCAAACTCAGATTAATCATAGCCTTTCAGGAGAAGGCGGTCTTGCGGATGAACAGCGAGAAAAAGCCTTGCGCCTCGTTGTTGATTTAGCGGCTCCAGACAATAGCAACCCTGAAAAAGTTATATTGGATATGTGCCGGACCTGTGAAGGGAGTGATAATTTCCCTGTTTGGTTGCGAGATAACCTACGCTGGATTGATCAACAAGCACTTGCGATTGATGGCAAAGAAGCAATTCACCAATTGGGTTTACATATGGGGATTTCTCAATCACAGCTAGAAGACTCACTTATTCAGGAGGCATCAAAATCAACTCAGTGGTGTGAATATGTTGCGCCTTTTGTAGAAAAACTAAGTGATGCGGTAGTTAATATCGGCCTGCCATCGATTAAAGATGAGGTGACGGCATAATGTCTAATGTCGCATTTCCTCATCGTTTAGTGTTGAATCGTTTCTTACTGAGTCACTTTAATACTGATGTCTTTGATTTAGATCTTGATCCATTCAGAGATGCATTTCGCTCGTTGATTGAAGAATCGCTAGAACTGCATGAAGAAGATGGTACTTCCCGATTTCATCTTGAGTTAGTTAAACGAATTTCTGATGAAGGTTTTCTTACGGCAGATAAATTACTGGAATATGATGAAAATATACAAAGGCATACAGCTCAAATTAATGAGAAGCGTACACCCAAGCTGAACTGGAAATATTTTCAATACCTGTCCTTACTGTTCACTGAAATCTATTTAGATTGGTACTTCTCGAACCCAGAAGATTTACTTAATGAATTAAATATCCATCTTGATAAATTCAATCGCACTTTGTCGGAATGGGGTGAAAAGAAGAAAGATCTCCTTGCTCCTTTTGAGCAGGGAAATCTAAAGAAGCTCGCTTTCTGGAATGCAACTGGAAGTGGGAAGACCCTGCTAATGCATATTAATTTGTTGCAATACAAACACTATGTTGCAAAGCATCGTAAGGAGCATGAGCTCAATCGAATTATAGTGCTTACCCCTAATGAGGGTTTAACGCATCAGCATCTAGATGAATTCCGGCAGTCTAATATATCCGCTGCCGAGTTCTCCAAAGTAGTAAATAGCGGAATGTTCTCCGGTGATGTCGTTGACGTTATTGATATGAATAAGCTGAAGGAACAAGGTAAAAAGAAAACTGTATCTGTAGATCAGTTCGAGCAGAACAACCTTGTTTTGATTGATGAGGGGCATCGCGGTGCTAAAGGAGATGTTTGGGCAGAAATGCGTTCCCGTCTTGCAAGGCAGGGTTTTACTTTTGAGTATTCCGCTACCTTAGGGCAAGCGGCTGCTAGTAAACCTGCTTTATCTGACGAGTATAGTAAGGCTATTTTGTTTGATTACTCATATCGATATTTCCATGCAGATGGGTTTGGTAAGGATTACCAGATTCTTAATTTTGATGTTGATGACAATACAGAAGCAGATAAAAACAATCGCCAGCTTTATCTGACAGCGTGTTTATTGTCCTTTTATCAGCAGAATAATATTTTCAGAGATAGGTCTGCTAAATATAAAGCTTTCTCTATTGAAAAGCCGCTTTGGGTGTTTGTGGGGAGTAAGGTTACCGCTATACGAAAAGAGTCAGGCAAAGAAGTATCGGATGTTGTTGATATCCTCTTGTTTATTGCGGAGTTTGTGAGCGACAAGCAGACGAGTATCAGTAATTTGAATAAGTTGACCAGTGGAAATACAGGCTTATTAAATCAGAAGAATAAAGATATCTTTGCTGAGTCGTACCCCTATTTAACAGAGTCATCAGTTACTGCTGAGGTGTTGTTTGGCAATATATTGGAACACGTTTTCAATGCACCTTCTGGTGGTAGTTTACATGTTGATTACCTTAAAGGAGGCGATGGAGAGCTAGCGCTTCGTCTTGGAGGTAGTGAAGATAATTTTGGTGTTGTGAACGTAGGTGATGCTAAAAAAGTCGCTGATTTATGTGAGAAACATGAGGAACTAGTAGTTAGTGAAAAGTCTTTTAATTCTTCGATTTTCAAAACGATTAACCGGAAAGATTCATCGATTAATTTATTAATTGGTTCTAAGCGATTCTCTGAAGGGTGGAATAGCTATAGGGTATCAACACTTGGCTTAATGTATGTGGGGCGTAGTGAAGGCTCTGAGATAATTCAACTATTTGGTCGTGGTGTGCGTTTGCGTGGTTATGAGCATTCATTGAAACGGACTAGAGCAATACATTGGGCAGCCAAGGATAACGATTTGTCATGGATTGCCAAAGATGATTATTTACCTATTTTGGAAACGCTTAATGTATTTGGTGTGAAGGCCGATTACATGGCACAGTTTAATGCTTTTCTGGAAGGTGAGGGTATCAAGAAGCCAGATGACTTTGTTGAAGAACGTATACCTGTGAAGATTAATCTCCCCCAAATGCCATTAATAACAGTGAAGGTACCAGATGACATTAATTTCAAGAAAGATAAAAAGGCAACATTAATTGCCCCTGAAGGGTTTGATACTGTTGGTGGTGGAAAGCGACCACATGTGACATTGGATTGGTATCCGAGAGTGGCTGCAAAATCGAGCTCAGGTGTTCGTAGCACAAGGCATGATACTGATTTAGATGAATGCACCTTAGCGTCACAACACCTTGCTTTTATGGACTACCGTGTAATTTATGCCGCTATACAGCAGCTAAAGGCAGAAAGGAATTGGTATAACCTAAATTTGAGTCGAGAGGCTATTCAGGCAACGTTGGAGGACACAAGTTGGTATACCCTATACGTACCTAAAGAGAGAATGGCTTTTGATAAATTTGACCGAGTGTTTGAGTGGCAAGAAATAGCTATCGCGTTACTCAAAAAATACTGTGACCGTTTTTATAAACATGAGCAGAATGCTTATGAGGCACCATTCAGAAAATATGCCGAGTTAGATCCATCAGATCCAAATTTCTTTGAAGAATATAAGCTCATGATCGATCAATCTGAAAAATTGATTTTGCAGCGTATAGGAGAACTTAAAGAACATATTAAGAATGGTACGCTTACAGATTTTAATATCGGAGGAAAAGGTGATGCACTGTTCTTCGATAAGCACTTGTATTCACCATTACTGCATCTTAAAGATGGTGTGGATAACGACCTGTTAAAAATAACACCGACACATTTGAATAAAGGTGAAAATGATTTTATTCATGATCTGCGTGATTACTACCAATCCAGCCCTAGTCTATTAGATGGCAAAGAAATCTATCTACTGAGAAATCAATCTCGCGGTAAGGGTGTTGGTTTCTTTGAAGCAGGAAATTTCTACCCAGACTTTATTCTTTGGGTACTAGAAGGCGAAAATCAAAAAATTGTCTTTGTTGACCCGAAAGGTATTTTACGTTGCGAGGGTATTAACGACCCTAAGCTTAAGTTCTATGAGACAGTAAAGGAGCTTGAGCTGAAAATGCGTGAAGACAAGGTACCATTTGCTGAAAAAGTCGAAATGCATTCATTTATTGTCTCAAATACACCTCTTAGTAAAGTTAGGTGGTGGACTGAAGATTTGAATGATATTGAGGATTTTGCTGCTCGGAATGTACTGTTTCAATATGAAGATCGTGACTGTTATATCGAGAAAATATTTTCTGAAGTGTTGGCGTAGTAGGTTGTTTTATTTGTGAAAAAAATAATCCCAATTATTGACTTGTTCGCCGGCCCTGGGGGCTTGGGCGAAGGTTTTTCTCAATTTAAGGATGATAAGCTCAAGTTCAAAATAGTGCTCTCTATAGAGATGAATGCCGCAGCTCATCGAACGCTGGAGTTGCGTGCCTTTGTTCGTCAGTTTGTTGAGCCGCCTAGGGCGTATTACGATTATCTAAATGGCGCTATTGACCGTGAAGCTCTTTTTGAAACACACCCAATTGAGGCTGAGGCCGCTCGTGAAGAAGCTTGGTGTCATGAGTTAAAAGAGAGTGATATCGAGGAGGTGAAAGACCGAGCTAAAAAGGCTTTAACACACTTCGATAGTGAAGAATGTGTCATGATTGGTGGGCCACCCTGTCAGGCGTATTCCACGGCTGGTCGATCACGTATGAGGTCTACCCGTGAAAATTTTGACGATGACCCTAGGCACTATCTTTACAGACATTATCTACGCATGGTTGCACACTTAAAACCTGCAGTATTTGTGATGGAAAATGTCAAAGGTCTAAAGTCGGCCAAAGTACACGGCGAACTAATTTTTCCTCAAATTTTAAATGAGTTGACTCGACCAAGTGAAGTGGTTAAAGAACTTGACGGCTTAACTAATGCGCCCTCAATGGCTGAATATACAATCTATTCTTTAGTTAAGGCTGAGTCACAAGAGAAAGACTTGGCGGGTAGTTCTGTTCGCCCTCTTGTGGCTAATGACTACGTCATTAAAGCGGAAGATTATGGCATTCCACAAAAGCGGCATAGAATCATCCTGTTGGGTGTGCGTAAAGATATTGACCCTCAATTATCTAAGCGATTAGTTAAATCAAAACAGCAAGTAACAGTGAGTGATGTGCTCCAAGGTTTACCCCAAGTACGAAGCCATGTCACTAAAAGACATAATTCATGGGAGGAGTGGGTTGCCGTAATGGCAGAGGGTTTAGCTGCTGGAGAGTTTGATGACGTTGACGTAAAAACGTTAAAGAGAATTAAACAAAGCATTATTGACCAAGAACAAAAATTGACTATTGGTGCTTTACGTTTTGAATCTGACCAAAAACATCCTTTAAAAATATCGTCTTGGTATCGACAGAATACATCTAAGTTAGGTGTGGTGCTTAATCATGAATCTAAACGTCATAAGGTGGATGATATTTGGCGTTATTTATTCCTTTCTTGTTTTGCCCAAGTGCATGGTCGCACACCAACGTTGAGAGATTTTCCAGATAATTTATTACCTAATCATAAAAATGTGACGGCAGAGAATAAAAAGAACGCTAATTTTGTAGATCGGTTTAAAGTACAAATGCCTGATAAACCTGCTACAACGGTGACATCGCATATTTCAAAAGATGGGCATTACTTTATCCATAACGATCCATCACAATGCCGAGCATGGACTTGCCGAGAAGCCGCAAGAATACAAACATTTCCTGATAACTATTTTTTTGAAGGCACCAAAACAGAACAGTATCATCAAGTCGGTAATGCGGTCCCTCCAAGGCTGGCTTGGCAGATTGCAGATGTGGTTGCGGAGCATATGGAAGCAATACTTACTTCATATAAGTAATAAGAGTTTACGTGATGTACTGACTGTGACCTGATTATGTATTGCTATATATTCTGTGTTGCTTACTTATACTTGTGGTTTGGAAAAGTTGCCAATGCAATAAAATTCAGTATCTAGCCCCATTCTTGAAGTTGCTGAATTTCTCTAATTCTAGCCCTCTGAAGCATCATAGCCTCAAAAATATCATCATAGCTATCACAATTAATATGGAGTTGCGGTAGGCTAAGGTTTGCTTGAGTAAAGAATTCTTTATGGTTTGTCTCCCATGCCATTTGCCACCAATCAATAATCTGCTTCTTGCTCTGACCTAATTTTAAAGCACTAGGCAATTTGTCAGACTTACTAGCGTTAATGCTTTCTTTTGTAGGCAGTAGATTCCATAAATCATTATTAGGCCATCGCGCATAAGGAAAACAGTGGTCGATTGCATAACGGCTTGAACTTTTAATACCTGTTGAGCTCCAGCAACAATGCACAGAATTATTCTGTTGTATAAGCTCTTGAACTCTTGCTCTAACACGGTTGGTTGATCTTACTGGATCTATCCATTCAAGTGCTGATAGGTAATCGATCTTACTGAACTGCTTTTCTTGGTTTAGTTTGTACGCCGACATTGTTGAAATCCACTCGTTAATGAGAGCAGGTTCAATCCAAACGCTGTACTTTGTAAGGTTGTCCCATATATTTATTGGAACCTGAAATGTTCCAATGCTTGCGAAATAATTGGCGTTTAACTCTAGGGGGTGTGGAGTTTTCCCTCTCGTATAGTCAGCTTTGAATACAGTTTCTTTGGTGCCAGGTATTGTTATATATGTAACTGGCATTGTTCTTATCGTTTTTGCTGCATCTCGAATGGTGTTGTTTATTGCATTGACTTCACTTGGCTCTGTGAATTTGTTGCCAATACTTAAGTCATTAAATGCAAGCTCGGGTAAGGAGTTCCAACCATCTTCTTTTATGAAGCCTAAGCCTTTCTTAGAGTTACTACTTTGCTGTATGTCATATTTATTAATTAATTGCTGATACAGTTTTACCCAGTACAGTGCAATTAGGCCAAGAGGTAATTCTATGTGTGTAGGTGATCGAGATAGCGCTGCGCCGGGGTGGCCTTCTGCTATGCGAATAAGCGACCGTAATAGCGCCAGCTTATAGGTCGAAGACTTATTATCGTTAGTAACGATATTTCTGATGAGTGGAAAAGCTCCAGTCCCATCATCGGGTAATTTTAAGGCGACAGTTTCCCAGCTTACTTCGTCTCTTTTAAGTTTGTCGGGTTGAATGGGGTCGTTAAGTGACTCCATCACCAAACCCTGGTTTGAGGCAAGCTCTTTGATCTCGTCTTGATTGACTGGGTACATAAGTCTGTCGTCAGGAGAGTTGCCATGCCTGAGGGTTATAACGAGAACACCATTTGGGTTTAGCAGGTGTGCCAGTTTTCTAAAACAACGTTGTCGCTCGCCACTGGGGATATGCATCCATACGGCACTGAGTAATATAAAATCGAACTTAGTGTCTAACTTGTAAATATTGCTTAGTTTTGGGAGTGAGTCGTTTATCCAAGTTATGTTTGGAGACGAGAAATGCTTTTTTGCTTTGTTTAATAATTGTTGAGAGGGATCTACCGCTATGACATTTAGATCTTTTTTGGCTAGTGCTGAAGCATCTCTACCTGAGCCACATCCAACGTCTAAAACCATGCCACTATCAGGTAACAGGTTGGTCCAGCTATTGTGTACTTGGTCAAAGGATACGCTGTTATATTGTTGGCTAAGTCGATCAGCATTTTGATCGTAATAGTTAATATTAATAGGGTTCATTGTGAGCCAAATAGGATTTATGGGTGCAGAGAGTAGGTTGATAATAGCAACGTTTTTGATGTCATACGACTATGTGTTGCTCTGCACAAAATCTGCTCATCTTTACTAAGAGTTGAATCAAAACGATCAAGGTGAACACGACATTTACAATATCGTGTTTCTTATAATAAAAATATACCGCAGTTTTGGATTGAGAATCTCATGATTGGTGGAGCTTCGTGTAGAGGTAGTTGGTCCTGTATTTAGAGATCGTACTCTTGCCAGAATATTTGAGTGTTGGTTTACGCTAAAAAGGTTGTAAATTTTAAATATATTTTTATTAAATTTTTGGTTGGTGTTTTGTGTTGTGTTAGATCTAAAGTTGTAAATTAATATAACTTGTTGAATTATATTAATTAATATATTTTGTTTGATATTTAAAATGATTAATTTTATTAACTATTTTAAATATTGATGAAGAAAATTTACAACTTTTATATAAAAGTGAAAATAATAAAAGGTAGAAATACAACTATTTTAGGTATTACCACCTCAGTTTTACAATATTACAAATCTCATAATACAATCTAACTCATTGAATATATAAAGTTAATTATATTTAGATGTAAATTTGTGTGGTTCTAATAATTCTGTCGGTTGTAAATGTTGTTTATATCTTAATACTTTGTGGATATTGTTTCATGTTATTTATGTGTACCTTGCATTTTAATATTTATAAGTGATTAATATTAAAGGTTTTATATATTTGTTTATAAAATTATTTGGTGATGTACAGATTAGTAAAACTACCTAGAAAATAAAGCTAAATTTTTATAGAATGTACTTGAATTGTAAATTTAATATAGGTTTTTCTATGAGTGTTGATCTTCTAAGAATAAGAATTAATGAAGGTATTGGTAGTGAAAATAAAACTGAATCAGCAAGATTTAGGCACCTTAATACAGCGCTCAATAACTTGATTAAGCTGGAGGTAATTAGACCAGATCTTATTCAGCTAGCTTTAGGGGATGATTTAAAAAATACACTTTCCAAATATAAAGTTATTTTGGGGCAGCAGGGAAAGTCAGATTTAAAATCGCCGCTGACTAGGGTTCGTCGCTTAGCAGAGTTCTATGCGCAGATATACGGTATTGATGAGGGTGGTCTAGCTTTTCATGAGCTGCTTCAAGTGGCGGTGAAGCGGAAATATGGTGATGATCTGTATGTGGGGGAGATAACTCCCAAGAACCAAAATCTGATACTAAAAGATAAAATAACCTATCGTCACGTCGCTAAGCAAATAATTATAGCTGCATGTAATTCAGATCCAAAGTTATGGGTCAGTGTTGATCTATCTAAGCCGGCAACTTTAGGTTCAGCGTCAAAAGTAGTTAGGGATTATATTACGGGCGAGAGTATTCCCGGAGAAAGAGTTGAGGATGATAGGATTTTTTTTATTGAACGTTTTTTGCATCTCTCAAAAAATTCACTGCTATCAAAGATTAAAAGACGTGTGGATCACAAATGTTTGGGAAAAAAGGTTAGTGAGAAGAGTATTTCGCATACGAATAAAAGGGTGTATGTGCATAAACAGTTAAATATCAAGCTGCTGCGCATCTATGAAGAGTATAGCGCTTTTAAAATTAGTAATACCCAGCCAGAGATAAAGAATATTTCTGACGAGATGAGGCAGTCAAAGTACTTTGAAATGAGAAATAAAGTTAAGGAAAATAACAAGAGAGCATCAAGGTGGACGATGAATGCAAAGGGCAAGTGTGGGTCTAAAGAGGGGTTTCGTAGTCAGCTGCTTTTTTTTCAAGATTACTGCATAAATTATTTGAATATTGATTTCGAAGAAGTGGGCTCAGAACATTTAACTAATCCTGAGTTTCTTTACGATATGGTTATGAAAATGTCTCAAGATAATTCCGGTGGAACATCAGCGGCACGTTTGCTTAATTGGGTGTATCGAGGTTGTCAAAAGCAAGGGTACTTACGTATGTGTGGTGACCTAGGGGGACGAGATTTATCTGAGTTTTTTGATGATTTGGAATATATTTATGAAGAATATTCTGAGTGGCATGATCTTATTTTGAGAGGGGTTAGTGAGAATGGGAAAGGTAGTCAAAAAGGGAAAAAGAATATAGCTTTTTTGCTAAAACTGCCTTCTGGTCAGAGGCGGCAGGAGTTTCACAAGGCGAGTAAATTCCTTATGACTAGAGCTGAGAAGTTTCAGTTGGAGGCTGAAAGTAAAATTGAGTTTGCTAAAAAATCAAGCGCTCCTGTAAAGGCAGATAAATATTATAGGTCTGCAGCGTCTTATATTAAAAGGGCATTGAATTATTCCGCGGCGGCATTGGTTGGAGAGATTTCGTTTTCTAACTGTCCTAGAGCCGCTAATTGGACGATGTTAAAATATTATGCAAGTTCGTCAGCTAAAGATGGGTCATTCGCCTCAATAACGTATTTACGTCAGAAAAATAGATTTAACCTCTATATTCCTCTTTATGGTAGTTCATTGATTGAGTCAGGTTTAAATTCTAGATATATAAAGAATGCTGATGCAGAAAATGCAGTAGATATCGATCTTGATTTGCCTGAAGGGCTGACGCCGCTAATTAAAAAATATCTGTCGATAAGGGCGGATTTTATAAAAATGGAGTTAGTTCGTTTTTCTGGGGTAGAAAAAGAGGATGTTGAAATGTTTTTCCCGTGGCGTTTTGTTAGAGCTTCTGCTGAAAGTAATTCTACTGAGCAATTGCTTAACAGTATGTTTATTTATGATGCGTCTAAATTCTCCGATAATTTTAAGCATCTTTACTATTTGGCGTTTTTAAATGTTATGCCCTCTGAGAAGCAGCATGGGATAAATCTTCATGCGATGAGGCATCTTGTGGCTTCAACGCATGTTGATGATTGTCCTGGTGATTACCTTGGTGCTGCAGCAAAACTGAATGATGATGTTGAGCAAATAATTAAGACTTATGGTGACAAGGATAGGTCTAAAGCAATGAGGGGGGCTTCAAACGCTCCGTATATTTTCGAAGATTGGGGGTGAAAATTGTGTGTTATTTGTGTTTGGTTTTGGGTGAAGCCTTTCTTTTAAGTGGGTGTGTATGTCGAAGCAGTTCATTGCATAAAAAGGTGTTGCATACTTTTATGCAATGGTAGTTCTATTGAAGGGGGTTGTATTGTAATTGCGATATTGCGTCTAATTGGCTGGCTTTTTATTTCTTGTGGGGTTCGTGCTGATGGCCTCTGATTAACCCCTGTTTACTTGGGGTTTATGGCTGGTTTTTTCGTGTAACCTATTGAAATATATAAAATTACTAATAAAAATATATGTTGATTTATCTATTTTATTATTGTTAAATATTTATGACCTAAACAAAATAACAATAAAAATAGGGTGATATGCTTACATATATAACTTTGAATAAAATCTCAGAAGAAAGCGGGTACACAACAAACGCTCTCCATAAAAAAATCCATGACTGTGTGTTCACTGAAGGGGTACACTATATCCGTTCGCCCGATGGTCGAGTCCATTTTGATGTACGGGAGTATGAAAAATGGCTGAAAACCAATTACCGAAAGGCATAAGCTTAAGAAATAGTTCTATTGAAATTCGTTTTAAATTTCAAGGGCGGCGTTTTTATGAAACTTGGCGGGTTAAACCTACACCGGCCAACGTAAAGAAAGCCGCTAAAATGAGGAAGGATATAGTCGCTGATATTCGAGCAGGGATTTTTGAAATTGGCGAATATTTTCCAGATTCTAGGCATGCAAAAAAAGAGGAGGTTAAAGAAGAGGTTGCAATATCGCTTTTTTGGGAAGTCGCTGAAAGTTACTTTAAGAGTTTGATTCTGGCGAAGTCGACTCAGCGAGAATATAAAAATTGTATTAAAAGGCATTTTTATAAGACGTTGGGCCCAATGAAGATAGATGAGATTCGTTATTCGCATCTGACTGATATTTTGAGTGAGATCGAATGGGGCTCAATGAAATCTCGTAATAATGTAATTTCACCATTAAGGGGTATCTTTGCTTTTGCCAAGGCTGATCAAATGATTGGTTCAAATCCAGCTGATGAATTGAAATTTGGTAAAACTCAGAAGCCAGAGCCTGAGCCGCTCAGTGTAGGTGAATTAGAGTTGGTATTGGCTTGGGTAAAGGCAAATGAAAATGAAGTGTTATATAGCTTCTTTGAGTTTGCTTTTTTTACTGGTCTGAGAACTTCAGAGTTACTAGCAGTGAGTTGGATGAATGTAGACTGGTTAAAAGGTACTGTTAGGGTTGATAAGGCACGCGTGGAAGGTGTGCTGAAAGGAACGAAGACTTATGAGGTGCGAGATGTGGAGTTAAATACTCGAGCGCTTGCTGCTCTAAAGCGGATGAAAAGTCATTCATTTTTAAGAGGTGAAGAGATTTTTATCAACCCTGTAACCAATACTCCATTCATAACAAATAAGGCGATTCGTGTAGTTTGGAATTTTTGTTTGAAGAAGTTGGGTATTCGTCATCGAGTTTCTTATCAGACAAGGCATACGTTTTGTACGATGAATCTCATGGCAGGTGGAAATGTCGTTTGGGTGTCAAGGCAGATGGGGCATAGTACTACTCAAATGACTTTGACGCGTTATTCTAAGTGGATAGAGCAACCTGATCAGGAGCGTGAGACGACTAAGCTAGATGCCTTCGTGAATAAAAGTGGGGGAAAAGTGGGGGAAAAGAAAGCCGGTTAACGCCAGATAAGAAAAAACCCTAAGAGAATCAATCTCTTAGGGTTCTTAATTTGGTGGAGACGGCGGGAATCGAACCCGCGTCCGCCAGCACTCTGCCATCGGCTCTACATGCTTAGGGTCCTTTAATTGGTTTAACCTAAAACGACCCAAAGGTCAGGGTGTAAAAGGCGATCTCTTG
>Ga0209825_1000230_pt1 | contig 52551 bp, 55 predicted proteins | sample EN8Hudsemesocosm_FD_184631 | JGI IMG/M metagenome (GOLD analysis project Ga0209825, IMG submission 184631) | Methane-oxidizing microbial communities from mesocosms in the Hudson Canyon - EN8B Hudson Canyon (SPAdes) (version 2) | ecosystem: Environmental > Aquatic > Marine > Cold seeps | place... | reverse complement strand
TGAAAGCAGAAAATATTTACTATATTGGCGACCTAATTCAACGAACTGAGGTTGAACTGCTTAAAACACCTAATTTGGGTAAGAAATCACTTACTGAAATTAAGGATGTGCTGGCATCTCGTGGTCTTTCTTTGGGTATGCGTCTTGAAAATTGGCCTCCGGCTAGTTTAAAAGGTGATGATCGAGTATTAGGTGCTTAGCCAAAGGGCTAGCATCAAATCTTGGTTTGATAGGTAAGGAATTATAAAATGCGTCATCGTAAAAGTGGTCGTAAATTAAATAGAAATAGCTCACATAGAAAAGCAATGTTCAAAAACATGGCTGCGTCTTTAGTTGAGCATGAACTAATCAAAACTACTTTGCCAAAAGCAAAAGAGTTGCGTGGTATTGCTGAGCCTTTAATAACTTTGGCTAAAGTTGATACTGTTGCAAATCGTCGTCTAGCGTTCGCAAGAACTCGTGACAATGCTGTTGTAGCAAAGTTGTTTAATGAATTAGGTCCTCGCTACCAGGATCGTCCTGGTGGATATATCCGTATTCTTAAGTGTGGATATAGAACTGGTGATAAAGCGCCAATGGCATATGTAGAATTGGTCAATAGACCAGTTGTAGAAGATGTCGAGGATGATGACGAGTAAAATCGTTATCAAATAAAAAAACCAGCTATATGCTGGTTTTTTTATGTCTGGCTGTTTTATGCTTACAGCGCTAAGATGCGTTTGCTAATTGTTCTAACTTTTCACGCGCACTACCTTCAATTTGTATGGCTTCGTAATTCTTTTTGTCTGTTAACACAAAAATATTTGTAGCATCGACAATGACCGTGTCTGTGCCTTCTAAAAATATCTTCTGTTCCATTTTGCAGCTTGCTTTACCTATGCGCATTACTCTTGTGTGTATCTCTAAGGTGTCGTTAAGAAAGCATGGGCGACGATAATTAATGTGATTACTTACAATGGTAAGTGCAAGGTCGAGCTTGGAAAAGAAGTCGATTGCGTTAAAGTTTTCAAATAGCGACCATCGAGCTTCTTCGAGAAATTCTGTATGTGCTCTATCATGTACTTGGCCATGCTGGTCAATATGATAGCCTCTTACGCGAATGGTGATGTAGTCTGACAAAACAAACTCTCCGTATAAATAATATAGTAACTAGACTTTACTATTGTAGTGTATAAAACGGAGAGTATTGTTAAGTTTGGTGAATGGTATAAATTTAGTGCCTAAAGTGACGCATGCCTGTAAATACCATTACAAGGCCGTGTTCATCTGCTGCATCAATGACCTCTTGGTCACGCATAGATCCTCCCGGCTGTATTACACCGCTAACGCCAGATTCTGCCGCGTTATCGATTCCATCTCTAAAAGGGAAAAATGCGTCAGATGCCATCATGGAGCCTTTAACCTCTAACTTTGCATGCTCTGCCTTGATTGCAGCTATTCTTGCTGAATTTATTCGGCTCATCTGGCCTGCGCCTATGCCAATAGTTTGGGCGTTTTTCCCGTATACAATAGCGTTTGATTTGACCATCTTCGCAACTTTCCAAGTAAATAGAAGATCGTCGATTTCAGATTGTGTTGGTTGGCGTTTACTCACTACTTTTAAATCGTTTTGCGTGATAACACCTAGGTCTTTTTCTTGAACTAAGAGCCCGCCATTAACGCGTTTGTAATCAAAACCTGGTACGATTTGATTCTGGCTTCCGTACTCAAGAAGACGTAGATTTTTCTTAGATGCAATAATAGATTTAGCTTCGGCATTAACACTTGGTGCAATAAGGACTTCAACAAATTGCCGGTCAACGATAGTTTGGGCAGTTTCAGCATCCAATTCTCTATTGAATGCTATTATGCCGCCAAAGGCTGATTCTGGGTCAGTTGCATATGCTTCTTCATAGGCCTCTAAGATTGTGTTGTTCGAAGACACGCCACAAGGGTTAGCATGTTTCACAATAACGCATGAGGGTGCATTAAAAAGCTTAACAGTTTCTAACGCTGAGTCTGTATCTGCAATATTATTAAAGGATAACTCTTTACCTTGTAGCTGTTTTGCGCCTGAAATTGAAGTTGTATCAATTTCATCTTCAATGTAAAACGCACCTTTCTGATGTGGGTTTTCGCCGTACCTTAAATCTTGTGTTTTGGTCATTTGGATATTGAAGGTTCTAGGAAAATCTTCATTGCCGCCAGGCACTAAGTGCCCAAAGTAATTTGCGATCATGCCATCATACTGAGCTGTGTGTTCGTATGCTTTAATGGCTAAATCAAAACGAGTCTTGTACTGAGTGCAGTGGTTGTTCGTTTTCATTTCTGTAATAACAGTTGAGTAATCAGCTGTATTTACGATTATGTTTACGTATTGATGGTTTTTAGCTGCTGCTCGGACCATTGTAGGGCCGCCAATATCTATGTTCTCAATAGCATTCTCTAGGGTACATTCTTTGTTGGAGGTTGCTTCTTTAAAAGGATATAAGTTTACAACAACCATGTCGATCGCTTGAATTTCATGTTCTTGCATAACGGCATCATCTTTGCCTCTTCGAGCAAGAATGCCGCCATGAATTTTAGGATGTAATGTTTTTACACGTCCATCCATCATCTCTGGAAAACCTGTGTAGTCAGAAACTTCAATTGCAGGAATATTGTTATCTTTAAGAAGTTTGAACGTACCGCCTGTAGATAGTATTTCTACATTCATATCGCATAAGGCTTGTGCAAATTCAATAATGCCAGTCTTATCTGACACGCTGATAAGTGCGCGCTTTACGGCCACTAAATCATTTGTATTGATCATTTTCTATTTCCAAGGAAGGTTTTGTGCAATGAAATTTTAAGATAAAGCTTTGATGTGTCAATTTAAAAAGGTGGGGGACTTCCCACCTTTTGCATTTGAAATCTATAGCAAGCCATACTGCTTGAGTTTTTTACGTAATGTCCCGCGATTTAAGCCAAGCATGACAGACGCTTTGGTCTGGTTGTTTCGAGTATATTTAAGCACTTGTTCTAGAAGGGGGGCTTCTACTTCAGTCAATACTAGTTGATATACGTCAGTTACAGGGGCACCGTCAAGTTGAGAAAAGTAGTTGCTTAGCGTTGTCTCTACGCAGTCTCTAAGTGTTGTGCTGTTATCGATTTTTGTGCTGTTCACATCTTCTTGGTTTGGTGTGATGTATTCAGCAGGCGCTTCTGCGATCATGCGGCTTTTTCCCCTTGATTAGTGTTTTGCTTAAAGTAATCATTAATGATTGTAAGCTGATTAGTAGTGGATTCTATTCTGTTAAATTCTTTTCTGAATTCTTGATGGTTTTTTTGCGTCTTCATATACCAAGCAACATGTTTTCTTGCTATTCGGACGCCCATTAGGTCTCCGTAGAATTCATGTAGTTGTGATGTATGTTTTAGCAGGATGTTTCTAATTTCAGTCTGACTTCTATTCGGGCGTTTGTGGCCTTGTTCCAAATAGTAGTTAATATCGTCAAAGATCCAAGGGCGGCCTTGGGCAGCTCTGCCTATCAATAAGCCATCAGCTCCAGTCTTATTGAGTACATAGGCTGCTTTTTCGGGTGTTGTTATGTCTCCATTTGCTAATACAGGGATATTAATATGTTGCTTAACTTTAGCGATCGTTTCATATTCTGCATCACCACGATAGGCGCATTGGCGAGTCCTGCCGTGAATAGCGAGAGCTTGTATGCCTGATTGTTCTGCTATTTGTGCTATTGTTAATGCATTTCTATTATCTAAATCCCAGCCAGTTCTAATTTTTAATGTTACTGGAATATCTACAGCAGAAACGACGCTTTCTAATATTGAAGCAACAAGCGCTTCATCTTTCATGAGCGCTGAGCCCGCAGCTTTATTGCAGACCTTTTTTGCAGGGCATCCCATGTTAATGTCGATTATTTGTGCCCCCATATCCTGATTTAATTTTGCTGCTGTTGCTAACATTTCAGGATCAGCACCGGCGATCTGTACTGATATAGGCGTATTCTCACCCTGATGATCAAGGCGATGTTTCGACTTTTGTGTTTTCCAAAAGCTGGGGTCTGCAATTACCATTTCAGAAACTGCCATGGCCGCCCCGTAATCTCGACAAAGTTGTCGAAAAGGTCGGTCCGTTACACCGGCCATTGGTGCAAGGATCAATTTGTTTTTTAATTGATAAGGGCCGATCTTAAGCAATTTAAATCTCGAGTGATGGTCTAAGTATTTTGGGGGGCTAATGATACCCTCAGAATAAAGGGCGGAAAAGAGAAATAGTTGTCTTTTTTTGGTTATATTTTGCTCTTTTTGGTTGACATTTGATCTATTGCTTGGAATCGGTAGGAGGGTTGTTAAAAAACTTTAGTGTATAATTCACCGCTTCTTTACCTGGATCAATAATCTCGAGTGAAATGTGAATGGGTTGTTCAGGTGGCATAGTATTCCAATTTAATATTTCATTGGGTAAGTATTCTTTAGGGCTGATTAATCTTTGGGCGATTGTGTGGTTGTTAATATCCGAAAAGTAAAGGGCGATGTTTGGGAAGTCTTGGTTGAAGCTCGCATTATTGACGATTGTTGCGTCAATAATAAGTGCTTTAGGTGTTGTTGGGTGGCTCCTTACAATTAAGTTATGGCTTTTGATTTTTTTAATGTCTGAAAGTACTGGAAGTTGGCAACGTAAATGCTCACAGGCTTTTTTATAGAGTGCTGCAGCTTGTGGGTGTTGTGAGAGTTTCTCATAGTGAAGCCAGCTGGCTTGAGCTAATAATACGATGGTTAATACAATTATAGACAGGCCTAATAAGATTGATATTAACCAGTGCCTTCCTTCTGTGCTGTCTTGTTGGTGGTAAAAATTGTAATTGGAATAATCATCTTTTTTATCACTATTCGTTTGAGAGGTATGATCAGTTGCTGCCGAAATTATTTGCTCGGTGCCGAAGTTGTCTTGTCGAAAATTTGATTGTTCTGGTTCTTTAGTGAAAGGGGCTTCTGATATATTGGGCTCTATTCGGTCAGATGAGTCTGTCCGTATATCTTCAAGAATTTCATCTGTCCAACTTTCATCTTCCTCATTATCTTCGACTAAATCAACTTCTTGAAGGCTTGTGTCATAAGGGTTGTTACTTGACTCGCTGAATGACTCATCTAGCTCTAGAAATGAAGTGCTTAATTCATCGTTTATTTTGGACGAACCCGAGTAGCCTTTTTCTTTTTTATCTTCGTCAGGGTTATCTTGAAAGAGTGTCTCGTGGTTCTCTTGCTTGCTTAAAATAGAATCCTCTAGGTCAACCAAAGGACTATCTGATGAATGAAGGGCTTGGGGTGTTGGTAGTTCCGTTTGTTCAACTGCTTGGGTTTCAGATATGCTGTACGCAATAGCATCAAATATATTCATGCAGGAGCCGCAGCGTACACGCCCGTTTGCCACGCTCAACTGCTCTTCAGAAACTTTAAAGGATGCTTTGCAATGTGGGCATTGGGTCAGTCTTTCAGTTGGCATTGCGTTGAAGCGTCCTTTTGTTGAGCTGGTTAAATTAAATCCATGCTAGGCTCTAAGTATTATTCTTTAAGTCTCATTATTATGAGGTCTTTTTGATGCCTGTTAAGCGTGCCCATCCATCTTCAATGACAATAGGGTCCATTGTAAAGCTGTTGCTGTAAAATAAAGAAAGTTCTTCAGCTTGGTATTCGAGAATTCCAGATAAAATGATTGTTCCGCCAGATTTGCAGAGTTTGCTGATTCGATCTTTCAACTCATAAAGCGGCTTGGCGAGAATGTTAGCAATAACGATATCTGCTGGGGCTTGCGGCGTATCTTCAGGTAGGTAGGCCTGAATTAAGTTCTCTGCTATACGATTTCGATCCGCGTTGTCTTTGGTTGCAAGTAATGCCTGAGGGTCGTTATCAACACCAACAACGTGCTCGGCACCAAGTAATAAACTTGCGATACCTAAAATTCCTGAGCCGCAACCGTAATCAACAACCGTTTTGTTATCAAGGTTGTTGGCATCTAACCACTTCAAGCAAAGAAAAGTAGTTGGGTGTGTTCCAGTGCCAAAGGCGAGTCCAGGGTCAAGCATTAAATTGACGGCACTGTTGTCTGGTACATCTCGCCAGCTAGGGCAAATCCAAAGGCGTGAGCCAATGTTAATCGGTTCGAAATGTTCCATCCACTTTCTTGTCCAGTCTTGATTTTCTAATATCTCTAGTTGGCAGTGTGGGAATGGTTCAGAGCAAAGATCCTGAAATACATTCTGAGTGATATTCATGATTTGGTCTGTATCTTCCTCAGCAGAAAATAAACCTGTAATAATGGTTTTTTCCCATAGAGGTGTTGTGCCTCGATCCGGTTCAAGTATAGGTTGGTCCTGTGCGTCTTCCATCGTAACAGCAGAAGCGCCAGCTGCAAGTAAGCTTTCTTCCATTGCGTCGGCATTGCTAGGAGTGATATTTGCTTTAATTTGAATCCAGCTCATGGCTCTTTTTGTTTCACCTATGTGATTGTTGCTGATGGTTACGTATTAAGATTTAGAGATTTTGCTTTCTAAATAATGGATATTGAAATCAACATTACGGAAAGCTTCGTCACGAACTAGTTCTCTGTGAAGAGGGATGTTCGAGTCAATGCCGTCTACAACAATCTCATCTAGGGCGTTCAGCATTCTGTTAAGGGCTGAATTACGATCTTCGCTATGACAAATTAATTTAGCGACTAATGAGTCATAATTTGGTGGAATACGATAGCCGCTGTAAAGGTGTGAATCTACACGAACACCTAAGCCACCGGGCGCATGAAATTGTTTTACCAAACCGGGGCTAGGAATAAAAGTCTTAGGGTTTTCTGCGTTAATTCTGCATTCGAATGCATGGCCTTTAAAGGTAACTTGTTCTTGAGTGACTGACAGTGGCAATCCGCTAGCGATGCGAATTTGCTCTTTAACAATGTTGATGCCTGTGATCATCTCAGTAACAGGATGCTCTACTTGTATCCGTGTGTTCATTTCTATGAAATAGAATTTATTGTTTTGATATAGAAACTCAAACGTACCAGCGCCCTGGTAGTCAATGTCTCGGCAAGCTTGTACGCAGGCTTGAAACACTTTTTGTCTGGCTTCTTCATCAATGTTTGGTGCTGGCGCTTCTTCAATTACTTTTTGATGTCTGCGTTGAAGGGAGCAATCCCGATCACCTAAATGAATCACGCCTCCATGAGAGTCAGCAAGTATTTGGACTTCTACGTGCCTTGGTGTCGTTAAGAATTTTTCAAGATAAACAGTTTTGTCGCCAAATACAGTCTTAGCTTCATTTTGGGTTAGCTCGATTGAAGGTAGTAATTCAGCTGCGTTGTGAACGACTTTCATGCCTCGCCCGCCACCACCAGAGGCCGCTTTTATAATCACGGGGTAGCCAATCACACTTGCAATGGCACGAGTTTTGTCATGGTTGTTCGTGATTGGTCCATCGGAGCCTGGCACGGTCGGTACATCGGCTTTACTCATAGCTTGAATAGCGGATACTTTGTTACCCATTAGGCGAATAACATCCGCAGAAGGGCCTATAAATTTAAAACCGCTTTGTTCCACTTGTTCTGCAAAATCTGCATTTTCCGCAAGAAATCCATAGCCTGGGTGTATACCTTCAGCGTTAGTGACTTCGGCGGCACTAATAATTGCAGGGACATTCAAATAGCTTTCAGTTGGATTATTACCGCCAATGCATACAGACTCATCTGCCAAGCGTACATGCATTAAATCGCGGTCTACTTTTGAGTGTACGGCAACGGTTGGAATGCCCATTTCTTTGCAGGCGCGTAAGATGCGTAATGCGATTTCACCGCGATTGGCTATTAAGACTTTTTTAAGCATGAATTGGTTCCTATAAGTCTTTATGCAATCGTAAATAAGGGCTGGTCGAACTCTACGGGTTCGCCGTCCACAACATTAATGGATTCAATCACACCGCTTTGATCGGCTTCGATTTGATTCATCATTTTCATTGCTTCAATAATACAAACAACATCGCCTTCTTTAACGTTTTGTCCAATTTCAACAAACGGAGCAGACTCAGGAGAGGCCGCGCGATAAAATGTACCGACCATAGGTGAGTTAATAGCGTTTTTGTCCGGCGTGGGAGCAGAATCTGATATTGTCGATATTGCCGGACTCAATGTATTAGTTTGAGCGGCGGGCTCCTGTATTACTTGGGGGGAGGTTGATTGGTTTCGACGACTTATGCGGATTGATTCTTCGCCGTCTTTAATTTCGATTTCTTCAACATCAGACTCTGTAATAAGTTCGATGAGTTTTTTGATCTTTCGAATATCCATAAAATTTCTCAATATGGTTGAAATGCAAGTCAGTATTTCAACTTACAAGTTTTTCTAAACTAATGTGTCCAGTGCTTTTTTCAGTGCAGCGTCATAACCCGCGCTACCAAATCCACAAATGACGCCTTGGGCGACATCAGAGAAATAGGACTTGTGTCGAAAAGTTTCTCGCGCATGCACATTTGAAAGATGAACTTCAATAAAGGGAATGCTTACTGCTAAAAGAGCATCTCTAAGTGCGACGCTGGTGTGTGTAAAAGCAGCGGGGTTTATGATGATAAATTGTGTGTTTTCTTGTTTAGCTTGGTGTATGCGATCAATTAAAATGTGCTCTGCGTTGCTTTGCAGTGATACAAGTTGATGTCCATTGTTTTTGGCTTGGGTTTCAAGGCGAGTATTTATATCCTCTAAATTTTCGGGTCCGTATATTTCTGGTTCGCGTGTGCCTAATAGGTTTAAATTAGGGCCATGAAGCACGAGGATAGATGCCATAACAGGGTGCCTGAAAAGTTGGATTGCGTATATTTGTTGTTTAATCGATCTCGGGGCAAATTCCAGTTCCACCTATTAAACAGTGTAATGGAAAAGCTGGTCTGGCACTTTATGTGCAACTTGTCGGCTAGTTTGCACATTTTTTAACGATTTTACAAGCATAAAGGTGTTCGGGCGCAGTCTCCTTACATGTCCATATTGTAACAACGAACTGTATTTCGCCCATTACGCTTAGCATCATATAACGCTTGGTCAGCTTTCTCGCAAAGTGATTGAGAATTTTCTGAAGATGACATGGCAATACCACAGCTAAATGTGACATTAAAAGTTGTATCACCAGCAGGTTGAGGTAATTCAGCAAAACGATCTCTAATTTCGTTTAAGATCGTTTTTGCATCTCGTTCGGTGGTGTTCGGTAATACGATTGCAAACTCTTCACCGCCATAGCGACCGATATGGTCTGTTTTGCGCAAGCGTTGCTTTAAGAATAGAGATAAGCTTTTGAGCACACGGTCACCGATTGGGTGACCGTAGTTATCATTCACCTTTTTGAAGTAATCGATGTCCAGCATCGCGAATGATAAGGGCAGGCCTTTTTGTTGTGCTTTATTTATTTCAAGGCCTAATAAATATAGAGTATGTGTGTGATTAAATAAACCGGTTAAGCTATCGCGTATCATTAGGGCTAATAAGGATCTTGCTCGTCGCCCTCTATTTAATAGTGTTGCAACGAGATGTTTAGGGTCGATGGGTTTGGTTAAAAAATCATCCCCCCCTAAGCTCATTGCATGAAGCTGCTTATTTACATCATCTTCCGCGGATAAATAAATGATAGGAACGCTGTGAAATTTGTCTTGCTGGCGAATAACGCGTGCTAGTTCCATACCGGTACAGCCAGGCATGTACATGTCCATGATAATAATTTCAGGCTGAAAATCATTTAAAGCGACTAATATTTGCATCGGGTCTGTAATGACGTTAGGGATCATGCCCGACTTATTTAAAATGTTTTCAATGTACTTTGCTTGTGCTTTTGAGTCATCAACAACTAAAATTCTGTAAGGGTCTTGTGTGCTTGAATGTGTATAGTTTTCTATTTTTTCAATGAGTTGGCCAGGGTCTACGGCGCGATAGAAAAACTCTTCTCCACCTGTTCTGGATGCCATTAAGCGAGCTTCAATATCGTCTCTTCGATCGCTGACATAAATGATAGGAATGGTCACGTCATAACATTCCTGGATTTTACGAACAGATTCAATGCCTGAAAAGTTGCTGCCATCAAAATCAATATCAGCGACGATTGTTTCAGGTTTGTCTTGTTTTGCTGCCAAAATAAGATCTTGAGAGTTATTGAAACTCAGAGAACGGAAACCAAAGAATTCAAGCTGGTTGATTATTCTGTTAGCGTATTCGGTGTTATTTAATGCTAAGTATATTGGTGTGCGGAGGAAGGTTCTAGGGCTGGACTTTGTTTGGATGATTTCATTTGCCTTCGAATCTGTTTTTCGCAAGGTACATTCATTTAATTCTTGAATTACTTTTTCTAATGTTTCTTGTTGTTCTTCATTAAGTTGTTGTTCAGGCGTTAAGGATTGTAGAAGTGCAACAATTTTATTCGCAGCTTGTTGTTGTTGGGGCATCTCGAAGCGTTCAGCAAAGCGGTCAAGTTTTTCGGCCGCGTCTGTAAGGCTTAATAAACGAGAAGGCTCATTCCACGAGCTTGAACGGCACTTTTGGTAAATATCCAGTACAACTCTAGCTTGAGTTGTTACACGCTTAGCAAAAAGCTGTTTTAATTTCTCTCGTTGATTCTCTTGAGTCATCAATGTCCCCTAGCAAGACTGAATTTTAGGTAAAGCATACAGATAAACAGTTAGTATGAATGTATTATTACTTAAAATTTCTATCTGTCTAGCGTGTTTCGTGTAACCAATTGATAATTAGACAGTGTTATAGCAATAAATATTGTGTTTGAATGAAGCGTAGCAAAAAATTATTAGGATGGATAAAACGATGCCACATAATGAAAATAATAAACGTAGAACTCTTGAACAGCTTTTAATGAGCTTTATCGGCGTATTATTAACACTTTTACTATTAGGTAGTTTTTTTCTTAATATTAGTGTGACTAGAGAGTATTTGCAGAAGCAGCTTCAGTCACATGCTCAAGATGCGGCAACGTCGCTAGGTTTATCTTTATCAACAGTGATTGATGCGCGGGATCAGGTCGTTGCGGCACGGATGATTGATGTTATTTTTGATAGCGGAGATTACCGAGAAGTTATTTTTAATGACCTTAACGGCAAGGCCGTCATTGTTCGGCAACAAGGGCTTAAAATTGAGAAAGTTCCTAATTGGTTTATTCGGTTTATAGACCTGAAAACGCCAACCCAGCAATCACAAGTGATGTCAGGGTGGAGTCAACTAGGCTCGCTTGAAATCGCGAGTCATCCAGGTTATGCCTATATTGAACTTTGGAAGATGATGCAAACTCAATTCGTATGGTTCATGGTGATTGCAATGTTAGGGTTTCTTTTAGCTCACACTTTTATTACTAATGTATTGAAACCATTAAAACAGGTAGAGAAACAAGCTCATGAGATGAGTTTAAATAAGTTTGGTTATAAAGCGCCAATGCCTAAGACTCGAGAGCTTGCGAGAGTTGTCTTTGCCATGAATGATATGGGCGATAAATTAGGGCGAGTATTTAAGCAGCAGTTAGAGTTGATTGAAGCGCTTCGAGCAAAGTCATTTATTGATACGTTAACGGGCTTAAGCAATAGAGAGGGTTTTGATAGCCGCTTGAAAGCAGAATTAGAATCCCAACAACGAACGGGACAGGGTTGTTTGTTGCTTATTCAGTTAAGTGACTTCAATGAAATAAATCAAAAGCACGGTCGCGCTCTAGGTGATGAGTTGTTAACAAAGGTCGCTTCTATTTTAGCTGCAATAACAAAGCAAAATGCAGGCAGTTTTGCCGCGCGACGAAGTGGCGTCGACTTTAGTGTCTTTTTGCCGAGTTTAATGAGTGATGCTGTTGATGACTTTGCGGTTAAATTGTTAGCTGATTTAAGTGCGTTACCCATTCTGAAGCAGTTGCTAAGAGATGATGTGATACATTTGGGCTTAGCGTGTGTGAATCGTGATGATAGCGCACAACAAGTGCTATCTAAGGCCGATATGGCTTTGAGGCAAGCTCAAGGGTATGGTGTATCAGCTTGGCAGCGGTACGCGAATATTGATTCAGTAGACTTTTCTAGTGAAGTGCATCAGGCGAATGAATGGCATACCATTCTTAAGCAGGTATTGGCTGATCGTAGTGTCAGTTTACATACTCAGCCGGTTGTAGAATTTCAAGATAAGAATTTGCTCTATTATCAGGTGCTAGCAAGGATAGATGTTGATAATAAATTAGCAGTAGCAGGTTTGTTTTTACCCATGGCTGAACGATTTCAGCTTATGATTCCATTTGATCAAATGGTCATTGAAAAAGTACTTGCGGCACTTACAGTTAGGCGAGATAGTATTGCATATTGTGTGACGCTTTCAGAAAGCTCGATGGCAGATGAAAAATTTCTTACATGGTTAGATGAGGCTTTACTACCGTTAAAAGGTCTTGCTGGCAGGCTAATTTTTGAGGTGTCTGAGCATGCTATTCATTATAATGAAGATGCTTTAAAGCGCTTAAGTAGCCTATCTACAAAGTATGACTTTAAGTTGTCTGTTGACCGCTTTGGTTCATCGTCAGTACCGTTTTCTTATCTTCAGCGTATCGGACTAGACATCATTAAGCTAGATCATGGCTTTATTCGCGATATACAAGATAATCAAAGCGATCAGTTCTTTTTGCATTCCGCTGTACAGATTGCGCATAGCCAAGAAATACAAGTTATGGCTGTCGGAGTTGAATCTGAACAAGAGTGGAGTATGTTGAAGGACTTAGGTTTAGATGGCGCGATGGGTTATTATCTAGGACGTCCAACAGCGAATGAAATATTTTAAGCTGAATTCTGGTCGGCAATATCAATTTTAGCGGGTTGCCGTGTTGTTTTTAAAGTGAGTAAAGTACGTGATAAATCGTGTGATTGAAAAAGGGGCCGATTTCTTTCGGCATCGAAGAGAAGATTTTCAAGATTATTTAGGTGGTGGTATTTTGGCTCGAATGATAGGTGTCGTAATTTCTGTGTATTTAATACTCGCCTTGGCCGTTGGTTGGTGGTGGAGCCGAGAACCTGTCATGGTTAATATACAGAACTATGCAACTGAGCGTGCTGGTGAACAAGGGCAACCCCCAGTGACAGGTTATGTCACCACAACAGCTTTAATTTTTTTAGCTGAAACAATGTTAGATAAGCCAGGAGGGTATTTAAGAAATGATATTTTTCCTCCGGGGCTTTTGTTGGACAATATCCCACGGTGGGAGTTTGGTGTATTGGTTCAAGTTCGTGACTTGGCGCGTGCATTCCGAAAAGACTTTAGTCGATCACAAAGTCAATCTGTCGAAGATAAAGATTTAATCATTGCAGAGCCGCAGTTTCATTTTGATAACAACAGTTGGGCAATTCCTGCGAGTGAGTCTGAATATCGGAACGGTATTAAAGCAATGTATCGTTATCTGAACCGCCTCACTCAAGAGGATCAAGCGGATGCTCAGTTTTATGCGCGTGCTGATAACTTAAGAGCATGGTTATCGGATGTAAATAATCGTTTAGGCAGTTTGTCTCGTCGTTTAACTGAGAGTGTAGGAAGGGAGCAATTAGATCTTGCTTTGGCAGGAGATGTGAATGCAACACAATCTACTTCTTCATTAGGCTCTCAAGAGAAAAAAACACCGTGGTTAGAGATAGACAATGTTTTTTATGAAGCACGAGGAGCTACTTGGGCTTTGGTACATATTTTAAAAGCAATTGAATATGACTTTCGTGAAGTGTTAGAAAGTAAAAATGCGCTTGTGAGCTTACAGCAAATCATATTAGAGCTCGAAGCGACGCAAGCGTATGTGTGGAGCCCAATGGTCTTAAACGGAAATGGTTTTGGTTTGTTATCAAACCATTCTTTAACCATGTCTTCATATGTTTCGCGCGCGAGTGCTGCCATTATTGATTTGAGAAATTTGTTACAGCAATAAGTTCATAGATTTAAATATAAAAAAGGCCGCTACCTCAATGAAGGGGTAGCGGCCTTTTTGTTTTGCTTAAGCCCTTAAATATAAAAGCGTTTAATCGTTATTTTTCAAATGCAGCAACAGACTTCTCAATTGATGCGCGCGCAGTCGCAGCATCTTTCCAGCCTTTTAGCTTAACCCATTTTCCAGGCTCTAAAGTTTTATAGTTTTCAAAGAAATGTTGAATTTGATCTTTTAATAATGAAGGAACATCTTCAATATCTTGAATGTCTTTATAAAGCGGTGAAAGCTTGTCGTGTGGAACTGCGATTAGTTTCTCATCGCCGCCAGCTTCGTCATCCATATCTAACATGCCAACAGCGCGACAACGAATAATTGAACCAGGAATGACTGGGTATGGCGTGATCACTAATACATCTAAGGGATCACCATCATCTGCTAAAGTGTTTGGGATAAAGCCGTAGTTAGCAGGGTAAAACATAGGTGCTGACATAAAGCGGTCAACTACAACTGCGCCCATATCCTTATCAATTTCATATTTAACCGGGCTGCTTTGAGCCGGGATTTCTATCGCAACATAGATGTCGTTAGGGATATCTAATCCAGCAGGGATCTTATCAAAATTCATGTGAATCTCCTTTTAGTGAAGTTCAATGTGGTCAAGAAAACATCAATTATAAGGCTTTGAGCGTTTCAACGCCAGATTCAGAACCTACAAACAGGCAATCTGCAGGTCGAATAGCAAAGAGTCCGTTGGTGACGACGCCAGTGATATTATTTATCAGCGCTTCTAATTTACGGGGTTCCATAATTTTTAAGTTATGAGTGTCAAGGATACAATTACCATTGTCGGTTACAAAGCCTTCACGATAAACGGGGTCACCACCGAGCTTGACAAGCTCTCTGCCAACGAAGCTTCTAGCCATTGGAATTACTTCAACTGGCAGTGGAAAGGCGCCTAATAAGTCAACTTGTTTGGATTGGTCAACAATACATAGAAACTGTTTAGCAACGGCGGCGACGATTTTTTCACGTGTTAGGGCGCCACCTCCGCCTTTAATTAGCTCTAAGCGTTTGTTGGTTTCATCTGCACCATCAACATAAAACTCCATTTCATTGATTGAACCTAAATCATAAACAGAGATTCCATGGGCTCTTAAGCGATCAGCGGTTGCTTCTGAACTGGCAACAGCGCCATCAAAAAGGTGTTTGATTTCCGCTAAATGATCAATAAAATAGTTTGCTGTAGAGCCTGTACCCACACCAATAATGCTATCACTATCTAATTTAGGTTTAATGTAATCGACTGCGGCTTGTGCAACAGCGCTTTTTAGCTGATCTTGATTCATAGGTGCTCCAAATAAACGGGCTTAAAATAGTATCTTAATGGCGTGTATTATAAGCGTCGAATCATCAACAGAAAAGCGATTTAGGTTCTCGTGTGTAACAAGTATTTTCTGTAGACTCATGATTATGTTTAATTTTGTATAGCGTTAATGAATATTGCTTTGCTTTGGTTTAAAGCTTGGGTTCAAAGGATAAGTAAATGACAATAAATCGATACATAAAAAAAATACTAGATGCGCGCGTTTATGATGTCGCGATTGAATCTCCACTGACGGAAGCACCTTTTTTATCTAAACGTTTGGATAATAAAATTTTTCTGAAGCGTGAAGACTTACAGCCTGTTTTCTCTTTTAAGTTAAGAGGCGCGTATAACCGGGCTCGGCTTTTAAGTGATGAAGAAAAGGCTGCCGGCGTTATTGCTGCATCGGCAGGAAATCATGCGCAGGGCTTAGCGTTAGCGGCTCAAGAGCTCGGCATTAAAGCGACCATCGTAATGCCTAAAACGACGCCCGAAATTAAAGTGAATTCTGTAAGAGAGAAAGGGGCAAAGGTTATATTACACGGAGATGCCTTTGATGAGGCTGCGACCTATGCCCAAGAATTAGTCAAAGAAAAAGGTTTTGTTTATATTCCGCCTTTTGATGATGAGGATGTGATTGCCGGTCAAGGAACGGTGGCAATGGAAATACTAAAGCAACATACAGCGCCGATTCATGCCGTCTTTATACCCGTTGGTGGTGGGGGGCTTATTGCAGGTATGGCCGTTTATATAAAATATATTCGTCCAGAAACAAAAATTATAGGTGTCGAACCTGAGGATGCTGCCTGCTTAAAGGCTGCTTTAGCGAGTGGGCATAGAGAAATTCTTGACGATGTGGGTATTTTTGCTGAGGGTGTTGCGGTTAAACAGGTTGGGGCGCTACCGTTCGAAATTGCTCAGCAATATGTTGATGAAGTGATTACTGTTAGTACTGATGAAATCTGTGCAGGCATTAAGGATATTTTTGACGACACACGTGCAATTGCGGAGCCTGCAGGCGCGGTTGGGCTAGCAGGTTTAAAAAAGTATGCTGAACGAGAGAGTTTAACAGATCAAAATCTGGTTACAGTTGTAAGTGGTGCTAACGTAAATTTTGACAGGCTGCGTTATATTTCAGAGCGCACTGAAATTGGCGAAAAGCGAGAAGCTATTTTGGCCGTAACTTTGTCAGAAGAGCCCGGTAGTTATAAAAAGTTTATCCAGGCTCTACATAAAAGAAGCGTCACAGAATTTAATTATCGTTATGCTGAAGGGTGTGATGCGCAGATTTTTGTTGGTGTGCAAATTTCGGCGGGCGGCGAAGGGCGAGCTCAAATTCTTGCTGAACTGAGAGAACAAGGTTATACGGTTTATGATTTAACGGATAATGAAATAGCTAAAAACCATATCCGTCACATGGTGGGGGGGCGATCTGCTGGTGTGGGTGAAGAGCAAGTTTTTCGTTTTGAATTTCCAGAGCGCCCCGGTGCATTAATGAAATTTTTGAACTCATTGGGTACTAAGTGGAATATATCGATGTTTCATTATCGTAATCACGGTTCTGCCTATAGCCGAGTATTAATGGGGGTTCAGGCCGGTCGGGAAGAAACCAGTACCTTTAAAGAGATGCTTGATAAGGTGGGTTTTCGTTATTGGGATGAAACAGCAAACGAGGCTTATCAGCTCTTTTTAAGAGAAAAGTAACGTTTTCATACCAAATGTTCCTAGTTTCCATTAAAATCTGTGGCTTAAAGCAGGTTTTTAATGGAAATTTTTAAAAACTATGCTATTTTTTTGATTAATATAGTTTTTTTGAGAAATGTATGAAACGTAAACCCGATGCAATGATTGCTCTCGTTGCTATTTTTTTTATTGGCTTAATAATAAGTGGTTTTTCATCTATGGCACCCAGTGCAGATAAAAACTCAAATACGATGCCGTACTCAATTGAAGTTTCAACTATTCGTTATTAGTGAAAGAATTTTTTGCATGTATATATTGTTACGAGCGATAAATTTTTTGGTCTGTGAAAATAGCAAATAACGGAATATCCCAAGATTCAGTAGGAAGTTGTTCTTGTCTTTGTAATTCATGGGCTAAGCCAATAAGTCTCGGTGCGTTTCTCGAATTTTTCTGCTTGAATTCAAAAGCCCTGTCATAATATCCGCCGCCCATACCCATTCTATTTCCTTCTGTATCGAAGGCAACTAAAGGTAATAACACCAACGATAATAAACGGGGTGTCATGCTAGTGCTTTGTTTGAGCTCCGGTTCAAAAATGCCAAAACGGTTCTTCTTCAATTTCGTTGTAGAAGTCACTGGGCAAAAAATCAGATGATTTTTTTTAATGGGATGTAAAACGGGTAAGTAGAGCTTTTTTTTACGTTTTAGATAATGTGAAATTAATGCTTTAGGGCAAATTTCGCCATCTGCACCCAAATATAACGCGATATGCTTAGCACGAAGCAAGATTAAACTCCTTTCTAGGCGCTTATGTAAATTTCTGCTTGCGGTTTTTTGCTGTCTAGGACTGAGTGCACGACGTTGCACTCTGATTTTTGCACGAAGAATTTTCTTGTTTAACGAAATGAATGAGTGCTTCTTAGAGGTATCCATTAAATTGATCTATATTCAAAGTCTCTAGCTAGAGAGAGTGCGCCCCAAAGTGCCGTTATTGGATTAGGCCTTGAACCCGAAGTTCAAGGGGGTGATCGTTGTAAGTAAATTAGGCTTTCCCGTCAAGGAATAATCCAAGGGGACTTGCACACATTACCTGAAACAATTACCAAAGTGTGATTATCGGCTCGAGGTCATATCCAACTCACCAACACTCCAGGACGCAGAACCATAGTATAAAAAAAATCGTTATAAAACAGAAGTATTTACGAAAAAAAACACAAAAAACACAAGTTGATACAGTATAGGATAAAACTTGAGTGAATTTTGAACGGTTCCCGTATTGAGTACCCGCGTGGTTCATAATGTTTAGTGTTATTGATTAAGTACTAAGTCTAGTTTATCGCTTAAAGCGAGTAATATTTGTTCATCGCCTTTTTGGCTGCTGTGCTTCTCAAGTAGCTCATATGTTATGTTTAGTGCTGCCATGACGGCAATACGTTCAGTGCCATGGACCTTTCCTGAGGCTCTGATTTCACGCATTTTGGTATCTAAGTGATTTGCTGCGCCTTCTAAAGCTGCTCTTTTGTCGGTAGGGCATGCAACTAAATAATCTTTTTCAAGAATTTTAACTTCAAGCGTATTAGCATCAGGCATTAACTTTGCTCCAGAGATTTTAAGCGACCAATCATTGATTCGATTTTATTTTTGGCTAGATCATTTTTTTGCATTAGTTTAATGCGCTCGCCACTCCACTCATCTTGCTGTGCTTTCAACGCCGAATTGTCAGATTCGAGTTTTTGGCAGTACTCAAGTAGTTGTTCTACTTTGTCTGAAAATAGCTTTAATTGAGACGCTTCCATTTTAGGTTCCTAGAATATTTTAAGCACAATCTTTTTCTCGTAAGCACTTTTGATATGAAAACTATAAATTGGCATGGCTTATGGGTCAATAGCATCGTGACTTATAGGGGCTGCTCCTAGTACAATTTGATGATTCTTTTACTCTCTTTTTCATTTTTATGGGATTTTACATGACAGATACACTTCCACCTGCTGAATTACCAATAGATTCAGACTTTGATTGGCTTGCAAATGTGTATACGAGGCATGGTGCAATTAATCATCCTAGCGAACTTCACGGCCTTATAATGGGAGAAATAACAGGGTCTTTAAAGCGTACCCCGAGCGACTGGATTGTTCTTGTGTTAGAGCATATGGGAGTTGATGCCTTAAATACTGAGTTGCAAGCCAATGTGGCTGAAGATTTGATTGCATTTTATCATCAAGCAATTGATACCATCGAACAAGATTCGAGTAGTTTTAATTTATTATTACCCGATGATGATTATGTGCTCACTGAGCGAGTTGATTCTCTTTCTGTTTGGGTGAGAGGTTTTCTAGAAGGGCTTTCTATTGCTGCGAGCGATAAATTAGCCGCGTTAGATAAAGAACTACAGGAAATTATTAGAGACTTAGTCGAAATTTGTAATATAGATTCACGCGTTGAAACAGGTGAAGCGGGTGAGAAAGAGTTTTTTGAAATCTATGAGTATGTTCGAGTTTGTGTATTAAATTTATATGCAGAATTTAATACCCCAGATATGGATAAAGATGATAAAGAGGTGTCTAGTTCGCCCACCTTGCATTAAATTAAGGTATGACCAATGAACACCTTACCATTTACCCTCAACGACAGTACCTATTTGCTATGACTAAAAAAGAATATGCACGCAGACGAAGTTATTTAGTGGAACAAATGGGCGAAGGTACGATTGCAATTCTACCTTCTGCTTCGGTTAAAAGTAGAAATCGTGATGTCGATCATCATTTTAGACAAGACAGCGACTTCTATTATTTATCGGGTTTTAATGAACCAGAAGCTGTTTTAGTTATCATACCGGGCAGAAAACATGGCGAAGCGGTTTTATTTTGTCGTGAACGTGACCCAAGTAAAGAGATGTGGGATGGCTTTATTGCTGGGCCAGATCGAGTGACTGATATCTTAGGTGTCGATGATGCCTTTCCAATTTCAGACATCGATGACATTCTACCGGGTATGATTGAAGGTACAGATAAGGTCTATTATTCCATGGGACTGAATGCGCAGTTTGATACACAGGTAATGGAATGGATTAATGTAATTCGTAGTAAGGTTCGTAGCGGTGCTCACCCGCCTGGTGAATTTGTTGCATTAGAACACGCGCTGCATGAATTACGTTTATTCAAAAGTGCTGCAGAAATAAAAACGATGGGGCAGGCAGCTGAAATAGCTGCTCAAGGTCACATCAAAGCGATGCAACAATGTCGAGAAGGTTTGTTTGAATATCATCTTGAGTCAACCATTATTCATTCTTTTATGAATGAAGGCGCACGATTTGTTGCTTATCCTTCAATTGTCGGTGGTGGTGATAACGGGTGTACCTTGCATTATATCGATAACCACTCGGTACTTAAAAATGGAGATTTAGTGCTAATAGATGCAGGGTGTGAATTAGATTGCTATGCCTCGGACATTACACGTACTTTTCCGGTTAGTGGTAAATTTAGCCCTGAGCAAGCCCAGTTATATCAAATTGTATTAGATGCACAATTAGCTGCTATCGAAGCGGTAAAACCGGGCAACCACTGGAATCACCCACACGAAGCTGCCGTTAATGTCATTGCACAAGGTTTACTTGATTTAGGATTATTGGCTGGCACGCTTGAAGATGCGATTGAGAATGAAACCTATAAGTCATTTTATATGCATCGTACAGGGCATTGGTTGGGTTTGGATGTGCATGATGTTGGTGAATATAAAGTAGATGGTGAGTGGCGCTTATTAGAGCCTGGAATGGTGTTAACGGTAGAGCCCGGCATATATATCGCGCCTTCATGCACTGATGTAGATGAAAGATGGCGAGGAATCGGAATTCGAATAGAAGATGATGTTGTGGTAACAAAAACGTCACATAAAATTCTCTCGAAATCGGTACCTAAAACGATCAAAGACATTGAGGCACTTATGGCCCAAGACGTAAATGGGAGTTCTCTGTAGTGGTGCAAACGCTTGAAACACTCAATGAAAACGCAGAATTTGATGTCGTGATTGTTGGGGCTGGAATGGTGGGAGCGAGTGCTGCTCTAGGCATTTCAGGTTTAGGTTTAAGTGTTTTATTAATTGATTCTTTTGCCTTTAAGAACTCAGGTCTCAGTTACACTCCGAGCTATGATGCTCGTTCGACTGCTATATCATGGGGTAGTCGAGAAATTTTAAACCAATTAGGTGTTTGGTCGACTGTTTCCGAGCATGCTAGCTCTATATCGAATGTACATGTTTCTGAAAAAGGGCATTTTGGTGTCACTAGAATGTCTGCGGATGAATTAAAATATGATGCTTTAGGCTACGTTGTACCTAATCAATGGCTAGGGCAATGTTTGTTACAAAAGCTAGATGAAAAACAAGTCCCTTTATGTGCTCCAGCAAAAGTAACCCGTATTGTAACTGAGAATGAACATCAGTTTATTAGCCTTGAAAGTGTAGGGGGCTTACCTTTAATGACAAAAAATATTCAGGCTAGCCTAATCGTTATTGCTGATGGTACGAGTTCATCTACGGCTGAACTTCTGGGTATCGAGAGTGCCGTTGAAGCATATGGGCAGCATGCATTGATTGCGAATGTCACGACCGAATTGCCTAATAATAGCGTAGCGTATGAACGCTTTACAAAGCAAGGCCCGCTTGCGCTCTTGCCACTTACTACAAGTACAAGTGCATTAGTTTGGACGCATGCTAGTGAAAATATTCAAACCTTTTTGGATATGGATGACAACGCATTCTGTTCAGCGCTGCAGAGCGCTTTTGGTGAGCGTTTAGGCAAAATTACACGCTGTGGAGCCCGAAAAGCATACCCGCTTCGGCTAGTACGTGCTAAAGAGCAATTTCGTCCAGGTGTGGTGTTGTTAGGTAATGCTGCACACAGTTTACATCCTGTGGCAGGCCAAGGCTTTAATCTGGCGTTAAGAGGGGTTGCCAGCTGTTTGGAAATGTTAAAACAGGCGGAAGAAGCGCAGCATGGCATTGGCGAGATTAGCGGTTTAAAGCGATTTAGTGATGGACTTGCTAATGATCAGGCAAAGACCATTGTTTTTAGCGACCAAGTCGTAAAATTATTTGGTCATCGTTCTTCGTTGGTGAGTTTAGTGCGTGATGCTGGTTTAGTGGCCTTAGATAACCTTCCAATGCTGAAGTCACTTTTTGCTAGTCAGGCAATGGGGTTAGCGGGTAAAAAAGCTCGGTTTTGGTAAAGCTCAAGCGTGATAAAATATTAATACTAAGCATTAAGTTTATTGGTGAATAATTAAAATGATTCAGTCTGATCCCGAAAATATAAATTATGTTGATGTCGCCATTATGGGGGCGGGCATGGTGGGTACTGCCTTGGCTTTATCTTTAAAGGATGCTTCGCTGTCTATTGCACTGATAGATAGCCAGGTAAGTGAGCAATTACAAGCACGGGCAGCGTTGTCCGATTCAGTTGAAAGTTTTAAACCTCGTGTCAGTGCACTAACACTCGCGTCTCGAAGCTTACTAAGCGATATTGGTGCTTGGGAAGGTATTAACTCACGGCAGATTATGCCCTACCAAAAAATGAATGTTTGGGACCAGCTAGGCTCAGCAGAAATAAGTTTTGATGCGGCTGAGTTATATTGTGATGAGCTAGGGTTTATCGTTGAAAATCAAACATTGGTTTCTTCCTTACATCATACTGCTCGTGATCAAGCTAATATAACGGAATATTTCGGATGTCTTTTAGAAAAGATTAAGCCAAGTATTAATAAGGCTGGTGCGCATGTATTGAGCTTGAATAACGGGCAACAAATTCATTGTGATTTATTAGTGGCAGCCGATGGTGCGAATTCAAAAGTAAGAAACACCTTAGGTATGGCGACCCGAGAATGGGATTATCAGCATCACGCAATTGTCGCGACGGTTCAAACAGAAAAAAAACATGGTCGCGTAGCAAGGCAACGCTTTAGTGAATCAGGGCCTTTGGCATTTTTACCCTTACAAGATAAACATGCATCAGATAAATTTTGTTCTATTGTTTGGTCAGTGGAGCCTGATCAAGCTGAAAAACTTATGTCCCAAAGTGATGAGCAGTTTAAACAAAATCTGGAAATAGAACTCGAGTCACGTTTAGGAAAGTTGGAACACATATCTAAGCGTTATAGTTACCCATTACGACAGCGGCATGCAAAATCGTATATTCGTCCCGGAGTAGTGCTAATCGGTGATGCGGCACACACTATTCACCCTTTAGCGGGTCAAGGGGTTAATTTGGGTTTTAAGGATGTAAAAGCCCTAAGTCAAATACTCTTAAAAGCCAACCAAGACGATATCCCAATTAACCATCAAAGCTTACTGGGTCGTTACAATCGAGAACGACAGGGTGATAATTTAATCATGATGGGTGTGATGGAAGGCTTTAAACGAGTCTTTGAACAAAAAGACCCGCTGGTTAGATGGCTTCGAAATACAGGGCTTAACTGGGTCGACAAGCAAAGTTTTGTGAAGAAACAAATCGTACAACGAGCAATGGGCTTGAACGGCTAAAGCTCTGAAGTGCTTAGCTGTTCTTTATAAGGGTTTGTTTGACATTTCCTTGTTCAAGCGTGTAATTGTATATTGCGCTTGTTGTTGTGCCGCTTCCTCCTCTTTGTCTTTGAAGTACACCTTTATCTCAAAGGTATTATTGGCTTGTTCAATCGTTTCAGCTCTAACAAGTTCGGTATCTACATCGGGGTATAAATTTAACTTATGTGTGATGACTTTTTTGATCGCTGACTCCAGCTCTTTTAAAGCCTCTTTGCTTGGTGCTGAATCTTTCTGTTTTCTGATGAAACGTTTTAATTTTAAAGGCCTGTCAGTACGAGAGTGAAGTGATATATTCCACGCAGTGACGACGATATCTAAACGCGATTGCATTTCTTGCTTGCTCTCGACGGATTGCAATAAGTCACCACTGATGTCGACGAGCATCTGCGAGATATTTTCGTTATCTGACATGAAATATTCCTAATAAAGTTGGTTTGCATAGTTAGGGTATTGATTCGTGCGGTTGGTCTAAACACTGTTTGGTAATATTTGTGCTTAATCTTATTTAGTAAATCAATTTTAAGGTACTGTACCATTTTTATGTGATTTAGACTGTTTCAATAATATTTTTGTGACTCATAGTCACAAAAATATTATTAGTATCGTATACTCTTCGTATTGAGAGCGCTTTGCTCTTGTTTTTCTTCAAGGAAGTCCTTTTATTAAAGCTAAAGTTTCTTTAGTACTCTGATTATTTACACCTTTTATTTTACATTTATTACTGCGAGGCAGAATGAACCGATCTCTAATACTCTCAATTTCTTTAGCCGTTTTAGCGCTTGTCTGGATTCTATCGGGTTCACTCTCTAGCAATACAGAAGAAGATACTCAAGTAAGTCAACAAGACGCTGAGTTAGAGGGAAGTAATCTTCCTAGTTCTCGTTTTAAAGTAAAAGTGCAGTCTATTGAGGCTAAACTAATGCTTGATCGGATAGATTTGCAGGGTGGAATCGAGTCGGTGAGAGAGATTGAAGTTCGCGCCGAAACAGATGGCATTATCACGGATCTAAAAACAACAAAAGGCATGCGTATTACTCAAGGTCAGCAACTACTTACACTTGCTATGAATGATCGTCAAGCAAGACTGGAACGCGCTAAAGCAGAGCTAAAAGTTCGCCAAGCTGACTTGAAATCCAGTTTGAGTTTAAAAGCAAAGAAACTGATATCAGAAAATCAATACTTACAGCATGTCGCTAATGTGGTTGCCGCTGAGGCTGAAGTTAAAGAAAGAGAAATAGAAATACAACGCACGACAATTACAGCCGCTTTCGATGGTGTGTTGAATGAATTACATGTAGAGCTTGGCGACTACGTTTCTTCAGGCACTTCGCTGGCGACACTCGTTGATGATCAATATATAACGATTAGCGCTGAAGTTCCGCAGCAGCATATTTCAAAACTTAAAAATGGGCAAAAAGTGAGTGCAACACTGCTTAGTGGTACTCAGATTGATGGTGAAGTATTTTATATTTCTAGTTCGGCTGATATTAGTACTCGAACCTTCCGAGTTGAAGCGAAAGCCCTTAATACAGCGGGGATCAAACGCTTTGGCCAGAGTGCGCGTGTAAGTATTTATTTAGGTAAACAACGTGCTCATAAATTGTCGCCTTCATTGCTTGGCTTAGATAGTGATGGATTATTACAAGTTAAAGGTGTGGATGAAGAGCAGCGAGTCATCACTCAAACAGTCGATATTATTCGCAGTGAGAATGATGGGGTTTGGTTAAGCGGGCTGCCTAAACAGTTTAATCTGATCACTGTTGGTCAGGGGTTTGTTTCTGAAGGGGATATGGTTAACGCCGTTTCAAATGCGAAGCCTATTGAAAATTCAGAGCAAGGAGCAACTTTATAATGAGTCGCTCTGAACTAGGCACGTCTTCCAACCCGATTGATTGGGCAATTCAACGTCGCAGAGCTGTTTTATTATTTTTGGCTTTTTTGTTTTTTAGTGGCATTGCTGCTTATAACGCGATACCAAAAGAAGCTGAACCAGATATAGCAATTCCGATCATTTACGTATCCATGTCGCATGAAGGCATTTCTCCTGAAGATGCCGAGCGTCTACTTGTGCGACCAATGGAAAAGGAGCTCAAATCAATTGAAGGCGTGAAAGAAATGAGTTCTGTCGCCTCTGAGGGCCATGCCTCGGTTACCCTTGAGTTTGATGCGGGTTTTGATAGTGATTCGGCATTAGATGATGTGCGAGAGAAAGTCGATCGAGCGAAAGTTAAACTTCCAGATGATAGTGATGAGCCCGAAGTAAATGAAGTAAACGTTTCTTTGTTTCCAGTGCTGAGTATGGGGCTTGCGGGCCCAATTCCTGAACGGCAATTACTCTATATTGCGAGAGATTTAAAAGATGATATTGAAGCGCTATCTGGTGTTTTGGAAGTAGATATTGGTGGCGACCGTGAAGAAGTACTTGAAATTATCGTCGATCCGCTTGTATTGGAGACGTACGATATAGATTTTGAAAACGTCTTAACCATTGTCAATCGGAACAACCAATTGGTCGCTGCGGGTGCCATTGATAATGGGCATGGCCGTTTGGTTGTGAAAGTCCCAGGTGTTATAGAAGGTCTTGACGACATCATGTCGCTGCCGGTAAAAGTTGTTGGTGATACGGTGGTGAGTTTTCGCGATGTAGCAACCGTACGTAGAACCTTCAAAGACCCGCAAGGTTTTGCTCGAGTAGACGGCGAACCATCACTAACACTTGAAATTAAAAAACGGGTGGGTTCAAATATCATTGAGGTGATCTCTCAGGTTAAAGCGATTGTAACTGAAAAGAAGCCATATTGGCCGGCCTCATTGGAGCATACCTACATTCTCGATAAGTCTGGCGAGATTATCGAGATGCTGCAAGATCTGCAAAACAATGTATCCAGTGCCATCATTATGGTGATGATTGTCGTGGTGGGTGCGCTTGGTTTGAGATCATCCCTGCTGGTTGGCTTGGCGATTCCTGCTTCCTTCCTGACGAGTCTTTTGATTATTAACTTGATGGGACTGACATTAAACATTGTTGTGCTGTTTAGCCTGATATTAGTGGTAGGGATGTTGGTTGACGGTGCGATTGTTGTCGTGGAATTAGCTTCTCGAAATCAAGAGCATGGCATGAGCGCCGAGCGCGCTTTTTCCAAAGCTTCGAAGCGTATGGCTTGGCCTATTATTGCTTCTACGGCCACCACCTTAGTGGTTTTTATGCCGCTTATTGCTTGGCCCGGTACTGTGGGTGAATTTATGAAATTCTTACCCATTACGGTGATGATCTGTCTGACAGCTTCACTGGTGGTTGCATTGATATTTATACCTGTCGTGGGATCATGGTTGGGTAAAAAATCTTCAAACCATCAAAAAAACTCATTAAAAGATGCTCAGCCTAAAAAAACCGGGGCACTTATGTCGGTTTATGTGAGTCTATTACGTAAGCTTTTACATCACCCAGGTAAAGCATTAGTGGCTTCTCTCATGGTGATTGCGGCGAGCTATGTCACTTATGCAGCCTTAGGAAAAGGTGTTGAGTTCTTTCCTGACGTTGAACCGGATAATGCTCAGGTATTAGTTCATGCGCGTGGTGATTTGTCGATTTATGAGAAAGACGAGCTATTGAAATCTGTAGAACAGCGCTTCTTTGGCATGAATGAACTTGAGTCTGTGTATGCGCGTTCATTCAATCAGTCATCTACTGGCATGGCAGAAGATGTGATTGGTTCAATTCAATTTCAGTTTGTTGATTGGGATAAGCGTCGACCAGCATCAGAAATTTTAGAAGAAATGGCGGGTTTTACTGAAGATATACCCGGTGTAAATCTTGAATTCAGAAAAGCTGAAAATGGTCCTTCTGGTGGGAAACCAATTAAGCTGCAGATCAGTGCTATATTTCCAGAGCATGCGGACGAAACCGTAGAAACGATTGTGGCACAAATGGATAAGCTAGGGGGCTTTAAAGATATCGAAGATGATCGGGCATTGCCGGGTATTGAATGGCGGCTCGAAGTTGATCGTGAGGCTGCTGCACGTTTTGGTGCGGATATCGCTTTATTAGGTAGCGCTATTCAAATGATTACCAATGGCTTTCGGGTAGCAGACTTTCGACCTAACGATACCACGGAAGAAGTTGATATTAATATTCGTTTTCCAAATCAAAAACGTAGCTTAGATCAGTTTGACAATTTCCGGATATCTACAAGCAAAGGAATGGTCCCGATTAGTAACTTTGTTTCACTAAAACCGTCAGCTAAAACAGGCACAATCAAACGTGTTGATGCGAAACGAGCGATCACTATTCAAGCGGATGTTGACGAAGGTTTGCTACCAAGTGAAAGGCTACAGGCATTACAGGCGGTATTTTTGGAGGCTGACTTACACCCTGATGTACGTATCGTTGTAAAAGGCGAAGAGGAGGATCAGAAAGAAACCGCTGACTTCCTATCGAGTGCATTCTTATTCGCAATGTTTTTAATGCTGCTTATTTTAGTTATTCAGTTCAATAGTTTTTATCAGAGCTTTCTTGTGCTGAGCGCGATTATATTTTCAACGGCGGGAGTATTGTTGGGCTTGTTAGTGACTGGCCAACCATTTGGCATTGTAATGGTTGGACTCGGCATCATTGCATTATCGGGTATTGTCGTGAATAACAATATCGTTTTAATCGATACTTATAATGCTTATATTAAAGATGGTTATTCAGCTTATGATGCAGCGCTGGCCACAGGCGAGATCCGTTTACGTCCAGTGCTTTTGACCGCAGGCACCACGATACTAGGGTTGATACCAATGGTGATGGCCATGAATATCGATTTTATAAATAGAGAAGTTGCATTTGGTGCCCCTTCTACGCAATGGTGGACACAGTTATCAAGTGCGATTGCTGGTGGGCTAGCATTTGCTACGGTACTAACATTACTTCTTACTCCTTGTCTTTTAGTATTAGGAGCGAACGTAAGTTCATTCTTTAAGAAAAAACTAGGTAAAGATGAAGAGGAGTTTCCAGCACTTGAGCCTGTCTTTACTCCTAAGGAGTCTGCGAAAGCACGGCTTATTCAAAAAGAAACAGATTAGTCGTTGTTTCTGATGACAGGGGTCGTCATTTCGGTAGTATATTATACCGGAATGACTAGATCGCCTTGTTTAGAACTGTCTGTAACCGAAGTCTAAAAATCAGGGGCAAAATAAGCGAGAAATAAGTGCAGGAACAGCGGTTTCAACACGTAAAATACGCTCGCCTAAATGCACGCTCTGAAATCCACACACTTTAATTTTTTCAACTTCGTATGGGGTAAACCCCCCCTCAGGTCCAATGACGAGTGTAGTTTGATCTTGAATGTCAATCGGGCAGGGTGTTGGCTCTCCTGGATGAGCTAGCAGTTTACGGGTGTTATGCGCGATGGCAGGTAGTTCATCTTCGATGAAAGGCTTAAAGCGCTTTTTCAAGTGGATGTTAGGCATCACGGTATCTTTAGCTTGTTCTAAACCTAATATGCAGTTTTCGAGTATTTTTTCTTCGGTTAGCCAAGGCGATTGCCAGAAGCTTTTTTCTACTTTCCATGAGTGAATAAAATATAGCTCTTTTACCCCCATTGTTGTGGCCGTTTGAATAATTCGTTTGAGCATTTTTGGCCGAGGTAAGCCAATAATTAATGTAAGGGGTAAAGCAGAAGGTGCTGAAGCATGCCAATCAATCTCTAACATTACTACTTCAGAGCTTAGCTCGGTGACTAGTGCTGTGCCAATCTTTCCGTTGAGTAGGCCGACACATAAGTGATCACCCTCTTTGGTGGTTAAGGTGCTGTGCAAATGCGCTAATTGACGACCAGAAACCTCGGCAGAGGTTTCTGTTAACATATTCTCAGGTAGCAGTAGTAATAAATTCATTGCTTAAAGATATCCGTTATTACGCTTCTACTTTAGGGCGTTTTTCGATCGTTTTGGCAAAGAGTAAGCCTACTTCAAATAATAGCCACATCGGAAGGGCGAGTAATGTTTGAGAAATAACATCGGGAGGGGTGAGTAACATACCGACTACGAAGCAAGCGACCACTAAGTAAGGACGCTTCTCGCTTAGGCTCTCGGTCGTTGTAATGCCGGCAGAAACTAAAATGATAATGGCAATTGGAATTTCAAATACGATGCCAAAGGCGAAAAATAGCTTAAGGACAAAATCAAGATAACGACTAATATCGGTCATGATGGTCACCCCTTCAGGACCTGTGCTGGTAAAAAAGCCAAAAATCAAAGGGAATACCACAAAGTACGCAAAAGCGATGCCTGCGTAAAATAATACAATGCTTGAAAACAATAAGGGAAAAGCGAGTTTCTTTTCTTTATCGTAAAGGGCTGGGGCAATGAAGCGCCATATTTGATAAAGAACGAAGGGCATCGAGATAAAAATAGATACCATGAGGGTCAGCTTGAGTGGTGCAAAAAATGGCGAGGCCACATCGGTTGCAATCATGGTGCTGCCTTCAGGCATTAATTCCCGTAGAGGCTCTGCAACGATGAGATAAATATCGTTGGAAAAATAGTAGAGTGAAGCAAATACTACAATCACACATAGCACAGCACGTAATAGGTAGTTTCTTAACTCAATGAGGTGTTGTATCAGTGGCTGAACTTGGTCAACCGATGAGTCGTGAGGAATATTAGGGTCAGTCATTCTTGCTGGTGCTTATATTATTTTGGCTTGTCTTATTTTGAGGGGCTTGTGCGGCTAAAGAGTCTGATTCAGAAGCGCCTGTAATGGTTTTTTTCGTGATATTCGTCGTTACATCATGGCTGAAAGGTTTGTTTTCCGCAGACCTTGGTAAGGGTTCAAACTCTTTTGCTTGCTGCAAAGCTTCACTAACTGTTGCGTGTATATTGTTCGCATCTTCTCGAATATCTAAACTTTCACCTTGCTTTTTTAGTTCTGCTCGCAGTTCATCCAATTCAATTTGCCGGTCGATTTCTTTGGTGAACTGGCTGGTCATTCGTCGTGCTCGTCCAATCCATTTACCAGCAGTTCGCGCTGCTACAGGCAAACGTTCAGGGCCAAGTACAAGTAAGGCAATAATCCCTACGATGACTATTTCCAGAAAACCGATATCAAACATGCTAAAGCGCCAGTTCTAAAAAGAAAGAAAACATTATTTAGGTTGGTTGTCTTCTTGCTTTGTACTTACTTTTTCAGCTTTGCCTTCAATGATGTCAGCACTATTTTTCTCTAATGGCTTAGTGTCTTCATCTTTCATCGCTTTTTTAAAGCCTTTGACGGCACCACCTAAGTCACCACCCATATTGCGAAGTTTCTTAGTGCCGAATATTAGTGCCACGATCACAAGAATGATCAGTAGTTGCATTGGACTGATGCCCATATCGTTCTCCTTAATTAGCGCATGTACTATATAGTTTATGCACTATTTAGTTCGGGATGACTTTTCTTCAATGCCTGACAAGTTAAAGCGGCGCTGAAGTTCTTTTAAAATGTCATCTGGATGTAAGTCTAGATGAGATAACATTACCATACTATGAAACCAGAGGTCGGCAGTTTCATACACTAAGTCCTGTTTTTTAGCTTCATCGGCATTTTCAGCGTCTTTAGCCGCTAAAATTGTTTCTGTGCATTCTTCACCCACTTTTTCCAGAATCTTATTCAGACCTTTTTTGTGTAGGCTGGCAACATACGAACTTTCAGGGTCAGCCTTTTTTCTTTCAGCAAGTACAGTCGCTAGTTCGTTCAATACGGTGGACATATTTTTTCTCTGTTTCTGTTATCAATTCAGTCTAGTTTTTATATGACTGAGTTTTATTTTCGACGAACTATAAAATAGCTGCCAAGTAAAAAGGGTACAGTACTTTGCCATGAAATGGTATTTAGCCAATCGAACGCGCTAGGCGTTGCGACCACAAAACCAGCAATAATGAACGAAAAACCGATGATCCAGTCTTTTGACTGGTTACGTTGCTGTTTCAGTTCATTATGTAGCGCGAGTGCGTTTTGTTCTCGTTGCTTGCCAAAGTTATCAAGATGTTTGATTTGGTTCATCGCATCGAATACAAGTTTCGGTATTTCGGGTGACTGTTCTAACCATTCAGGTAAATGCTGTTTTACATTCTTCCAAACACCTGGAGGTGCCATACGTTGTTTCATCCAGTTTTCTAAATAAGGCTGTGCGGTATTCCATAAGTCTAAGTCAGGGTAAAGTTGTCGCCCCAAGCCTTCTATATTAAGCAACGTTTTTTGTAGTAAGACTAATTGTGGTTGCACTTCCATATTAAAACGACGAGCGGTCTGGAATAAGCGTAACAAGAATTGTCCAAAGGAAATATCTTTAAGTGGGCGTTCAAAAATAGGCTCGCAGACTGTACGGATGGCAGACTCAAATTCATCGACGCGCGTATCTTCAGGCACCCAGCCTGAAGATACATGTAGCTCAGCGACGAGACGGTAATCTCTGTTGAAAAAAGCGAGCAAGTTGCGAGCAAGGTAGTTTTGATCTTCTTGGGTCAGTGTTCCCACTATGCCAAAATCTATAGCGATATACTGAGGGTTATGCGTATGTTCCGCGGAAACAAAAATATTACCGGGATGCATATCGGCGTGGAAGAAACTGTCCCTGAATACCTGGGTGAAAAATATTTCAACACCGCGCTCAGCTAAAGTTTTCAGGTCAACACCGGAGGCTTCTAATTGCGCTATATCAGCGACAGGCATGCCGTATATACGCTCCATAACGAGCACGTCGTGATTGGTGTAATCCCAAAATATTTCGGGAATATAGATGAGTTCAGAGTTTAAAAAATTACGCCGTAATTGAGAGGCATTCGCCGCTTCTCGCTGTAGGTCTAATTCATCATAAATTGTTTTTTGGTAGTCTTTTACAATTTGAATTGGATGTAAGCGCTTTCCATCAGCCCAGTAATTTTCCAGCAATGTAGCTAGCACTAACATCAGTGCAATATCTTGATTGATAGTACCTTCAATATTCGGACGAATAACCTTAACAACAACTTCTTTGCCGTTCTTTAATCTCGCGCTATGAACTTGTGCGATGGACGCTGAGGCAAGAGGCTCAATACTGAACTCTGCGAACAGCTGGTCGGTACTTTGTTTGAGCGCCTGCTCAATAATTTGTTTGGCTTGGTTGCCTGGAAACGGCGCTACATTATCTTGGAGGTGTTTGAGCGCGTCGGCAATATCATCAGGTAGCAGGTCTCTACGTGTCGAGAGGATTTGACCAAACTTGATGAAAATAGGGCCGAGCGTTTCTAAGGCTAAACGAATCCGTTCACCACGTGAGAGTTTTGGTTTTGGAAAAAAATGCCAAGGTGCTAAAAAGAACAATATTCGAGCAGGTAACGGTAGGTGAGCAAGAGGAATAAATTCGTCTAAACGGTACCGACTTACGACCCAAAGAATAACAAAAATACGCCTGAGTTTGGTGACTAAAAAAAGTTTGGACACGTTATATTTTCCAGTTCGTTTTGGATACGAGTTAATAATGAGGGTGCGTAAAGTTACTTATAATTTTTCGGTTTGTTTAAAAACTTGTTTTAAACGTGCTTCTAAACGATCGGTTGCCAAGCGTAACTGATCAATCGCTTCAAATTGGGTTTTAGCTATTGCTTTGCTTGGGATTAGGCGTACTTCATATTTGATGAATTCTTCTAAATCATTGATAAAAGATTGACTTAGATGCTTTCCAAAAGACAAGCTCTGACGTAATGATGTGCCGATAAGGTGAGCAGGTACATCGCCGATAAACGTGGCTAAAATACCTTCCCAGTCAATGTTGACTGAGCCCATAAAACCCTGAATTTGTTGAGCCCGAACAGCATCACCACTTAAGGTTATTTCTTTATTTTTAAATAACGAGGTTTTGTCTTGATAGTTTGCGAGTTTAATTAAAGCAAATGCACTGCCACTTAAGCATACCGATGAGCTATCCTGAAATGGGAGAATGACGACTTTTCCATCTTTTGATCCAAAAAATAAAGTCTGTTTCGGTGTGGTGACCGCCAACTCTAGTATGCACCCTTGCAAAAGATTTAACTTTTTTTGTGACGCGGGATCCATTGAAAGAGCGAGATTAATCGCTTTCTCAATGGCAGGTGCTACTTTTTGAATTAGAGCGGGATCAATAAAACTCATTTAAGGCTTGATTCCGGTGTGTAGCGCGACAATACCGCCAGACATGTTGTGGTAGCGGCAGTTCACTAATCCTGCATTTTCCATCATCCCTTTGAGTGTCTCTTGATCAGGGTGCATACGAATAGATTCTGCAAGATACTTGTAGCTTGAACTGTCATTGGTGATGAGTTTGCCCATAAAAGGTAAAGCCGTGAAGGAGTACTTATCATATATAGTACTTAACATCGGATTCGCCGGTTTAGAAAATTCCAAAACTAATAAGCGGCCACCAGGTTTTAATACCCGAGTCATCGAAGCAAGTGCTTTATCTTTATCGGTTACGTTTCGTAAACCGAAAGCAATGCTGACGCAATTGAAGTGATTATCCGGAAAGGGGAGTGCTTCGGCATTTGCTTGTACAAATTCGATGTTGCTGCCATAACCTCGATCTAATAATCGGTCGCGACCCACGTTCAGCATCGATGAGTTAATGTCAGCTAATACCACTTGGCCTTGCTCGCCCACACGTTTTGAAAACTGCATGGTGAGATCCCCAGTACCTCCGGCGATATCTAAAACTTTGTAACCAGGACGAACACCACTAGATTCAATAGTTAAGCGTTTCCAAAGTCGATGGATACCCAGTGACATTAAGTCATTCATCACATCGTATTTGCTAGCAACCGAATGAAAAACATCTGCGACTTTATTCGCTTTATCTTCTGCTTTTACATCTTGAAAACCAAAATGGGTGACCGTGTCAGTTTCCTGGGTTGCTTGCGTTGTATTTGTGTTGGATTCACTTGTCATGAAGTAGTCTCTACGGATTCATTTATGACTGCTATTCTAACCTTGGTAAGCAAGGAAAACTATGCCGTCATGCTTTAAAATTCTAATCTTAAAGCTAAAAATAGTCTCAAAGTGAGTAGTTTTGTTGTGAGGGCGTGTTTCGAGGTAATATATGTGGGTTGTTGAATAATATGAGAATGCATTATGTCAGAAATTAGAGTTAACCGTACCCATCACCTAGCACTGGAACAAGCTAGAGGTTTAGCTGAAGAATTAGTGGCTAATTTAGCGCAAGAATTTGGCGTAAAATATCATTGGGAAGATGATACTGTTAAATTTAAAGGAGCGGGTGCAAAGGGCCACATGACAGTACTACCTGAGCGTGTAGAACTTAAAATGGAGTTAGGTTTTTTACTCAGGCCATTTAAAGGAAAAATCGAAAATTCTATTAAACGACGCCTTGATGAAGTGTGTGATTAATGCTCTTTTGACTTGTGACAAAAGAGCGGGCTGTTGCTGTTTTTAATCTTTATCCGAGAAGTGATAGCTAGCTAACAAAGGCGTAAAAAATTAGATTTCATTAACTATAAAAACAAGAGAATACGGATGCCAAACTCTGATACTTCTAATTCTGACACCTTATCGTTTCGTCAGTTTGTTTCTAAACTTCCTGTCTTTTTGACGGGTATTCCAGACCGAGCTAAAGGTCTCTACATTGCCAACCGGAAAAGTAATAATAAAGCCGTAGGTTTAGCCGTGTGTCTTGAAAAAGCGACCCGGCGTAACCCCGAAGGGACGGCACTCATTTTTGAAGATCGGGAACTAAGCTACCAACAATTTAATGCTTGGGTGAACCGTTTAGCTGACAGTCTTGCGAAAACGGGAACTAAAAAAGGGGATGTTGTTGCAGTATTTGTTGAAAATAGACCCGAACTTTTAGCTTGCATTGCCGCGATTTCAAAGGTTGGTGGTGTTAGTGCATTGCTAAACACGTCTCAGCGAGGAGGGGTGCTTGAGCATAGTATACAGTTAGTGAAGCCCGCTCGAATCATTGTTGGTGAAGAGTTGTTTTGCGCAGTGATGGAAGTGGAAACGATATTGCCTAAAGGGGAAAATGCCAAACTATATTTATCAGATTGCGATACCTTATCTGATAAAACCTCTGCTCCCGAGGGGTGGATGGACTTAGCTGAGAAAGCATGCTCGGGCTACTCTAAAAACCCCATATCAAGTAATGATCAACGAGCGAATGAACCTTTTTGTTATTTTTATACGTCAGGAACCACCGGTTTACCTAAGGCTGCGATATTAACACACGGTCGTTTTATGAAGGCTTATGGCGGTGTTGGATTAGCCGGTATTCAGCTAAAACCTAGCGATAGAGCTTTTGTCACACTACCTTTCTATCATGGTACTGCTTTAATCATAGGTTGGGGGAGTGTGCTCGCTGGTGCCGCTGGTTTAGTGATGGCGCGTCAGTTTTCAGCGAGTAAGTTTTGGCCAGAGGTTCGAAGAACGGGGGTGACTGCCTTTTGTTATGTCGGCGAGTTATGTCGATACCTATTGGCTCAAGCTCCAAGTATTAATGATCAAAACCATCAAATTCGTATGATGTTTGGTAATGGCCTACGTCCTAACTTATGGCAAGAATTTAAATCGCGTTTTAATGTGCCCAAAGTGATGGAGTTTTACGGCTCAAGTGAGGGTAATATTGGTTTTATGAATATATTTAACCATGATTGTACTGTTGGGTTTACCACGATTCCTTATGCCATTGTTGAATATGATTTAGATCTCGATGAGGTCACTCGCCAAAATAATGGTTTTTTAAGAAAAGTAAAAAAGGGCCAGTCAGGTCTCTTACTGGGTGAAATTACGAATAAAAGCCCTTTTGATGGGTATACCGATCCGGAAAAAACCGAAAAATCAATTTTAAGAAATGTATTTAAGCCGGGCGATGCTTGGTTTAATACTGGCGATTTAATGCGTGATCAAGGCTATTTACATGCTCAGTTTGTTGATCGCTTAGGCGATACGTATCGTTGGAAAGGTGAAAATGTGTCCACGACAGAAGTTGAAAATTGTATTAGTTCTTTTCCATCTATTTTAGATGCAGTGGTCTATGGCGTCGAAATTCCAAATACGAATGGTCGAGCGGGCATGGCTAATGTTCGTTTGATGGAAGGCGCGGAGTTTGACCCGATAGAATTTTATCAGCACTTAAATAAACAATTGCCGGCGTTCTCAGTACCTGTCTTTTTACGTATTTCTCAGAAAATGGAAACCACAGGAACCTTTAAATATAAAAAAACGGATTTAAAGAAAGCTGGTTTTGATTTAGCCAAAGTAATAGATCCTGTTTGGGTGTGTTTACCTAATGAGGAGGGTTATCAGTTAATGGATGAATCTCTACAGGGGAGTATCGAACAAGGAAACTTTCGATACTAAGTTTTATTGGGTAAATTGTTGTTTCTTTGTGCCCTTATGTCTGCTGATTAGTCATGCCAATGCCCTGCCTAAAATTGGATTAGTTTTAGGCAGGGGTCGTGCTCATATTGGTGTGCTGAGGCTGTTGAAACGGGGTTTTGTGGACTTCATTTCTGGCGCGAGCATTGGTTTGGTTGTCGGTGCTTTATATGCACTGGAGTATGGCATCACGAATAAAAAAATAAATCGATAAATTTCTATTTGGGCTGCAACTTATCAATGGGAGACATCTTACGTATAGCGCTGAATTCTTTTGTAAGAAAAACACCAAATGCGGACGCGCTTAAACAATTAATAAAATCAACTGGAGCTAAGTTGACGCGTAAAGGGCGTTCTCGAAATTGGTATTTGCAAGCGGATACCCCACAGCTGCTTTTGATTATTGAATTAATTCATCAGTCTGGGGAAGAAGGGTGGTTTTGGGTGCCAAAAAAAATATCTGAGAGTAAGTCGCACTTAAGTCACGATGAACTACTTGAATTTGCCAGATTACATTCTGATATGACGGTCACAAAATTAATGGCAGCGACGGACTGTAAATTACTTGAGGCGAGAAAAGTCATCGACCAGTTAGAGTGGGAATAATACGTGTTAAAAGAAAGTATTAATTTGAAATTAGTGGGTTAATTTTTGAAATATTATGGAGAGACAGTATGGATAGGGTGATTCATTTTTGGTTTGAAGAGCTAGAACCTCGTCAGCATTGGATTAAAGATGGAAGTCTGGATCAATTAATCACTCAACGGTTTTCAGTGCTACATGATGCTGCTACGAAGGGCGAATTGTGGTCATGGCGTAAAACACCAGAAGGGCGCTTGGCGGAAATTTTGATTCTCGATCAGTTCTCTCGAAATATGTACCGAGATCAAGTAAGGAGCTTCGCTTATGATCAAATAGCATTGGTATTGGCGCAGGAAGCGATAGCTCAAAAAGCTGATGAAGCCTTAGCAGTTGAAAAACGATGTTTCTTATATCTACCATTTATGCATAGTGAGTCTTTACTGATTCATGAACAGGCTGAGACGTTATTTAATCAGTCTGGCATGGAGGATAACTACCGCTTTGAACTAAAGCACAAAGAAATTATCGAGCGATTTGGTCGTTATCCCCACCGGAATTCAATTTTGAATCGACAATCTACGCCCGAAGAATTGGCGTTTTTACAAGAACCAGGCTCGTCTTTTTAGATGCCTTTAATCAATCCCTAATAACTTATGTAGTTGTAAGGTGAGTCGCCATTGAGGATGGTTTAGACAATAGTCTAGTGCTAGCTGAGTGTTGCTTTTTTTCTGTTGGTCATCACCACGACGAATAAGAGGGTTGGCCATTGGTGATAAAAAGAAATGAGTTGATTTGAAGTTTTCAAAGCGTTCAGGAGATGCTTTCTCTTGGGGATAAACGAGTTTTAGCTCATTGCAGTAATCAAAAACTACCACGGCGTCAGCTTTTGGGCTCAAGCACACCCAGTCAACACCCTTGGGTAAAGGTAGTGTGCCATTACTTTCAATGGCTACTTCAAAACCGAGTTGGTGCATGTGTTCGATGAGAGGCTCATCTAACTGAAGTAAGGGTTCTCCTCCGGTAAAAATAACATATGGTTTTGCATTTTCAGAATGGGGGGGGGCCGGCCACATTTTATGGATCGTGGCGGCTAATAACTCGGCCGTATCAAACTTTCCGCCATTCTGTCCGTCAGTACCTAAAATGTCTGTATCACAAAAGTTGCAGATGGCTTGGGCGCGACTATCTTCTCGGCCATTCCATAAATTACATTTACTGAAGCGGCAGAATACAGCAGCTCGACCTGCACGGGCACCTTCACCTTGAAGGCTGTAGAACATTTCTTTAACTCGATACATAGTTGTTTCTTAAGTGCGTGGTGACTCTGAGTTGAGTCATAAATAATGATTTTATGACAAATTACTGCGCGTTGTTACTATTTATTGCTTCAAGTTGAGCGTTATGTTTGTCCATTAAACCTTGAACTTTCTGCGCATCATTTAAAACATTCATAGCGCGCTCAAGTGAAACAACATTACTTAAAGGAATGTCTGGTGTATTAGTGGGATTCGGAGGGTTTGGTGAATCCGTTGGTTTTGGGTCGGATGCCACGGGAACACTTTGAATGACGTTAGTATTACTATCTACTTCAATGGTAGAAAATCTTGGGCCATTCACGGGTGGTGTGTCACCGTAATGCCATGTGCCGTGTTCATCTTGCCACTTATAGAATGTTTGAGAGCTTGATGGTAAAGAGGGCGTTATTTTATTTGGTGTTAAACTGGATGGAATAAGGTCTTTTGCTTCAGGTAATGAAAACATGGGCTTGCCTTCATGATTATTCATAAAAAAAGGAAAGAGCATGGCGCCACCAATCAGTGCGAGGGTAAATAAGCGATAAATCCATTTCATAGTCGGTATGTACTCATAATTATGTTGTTAGTGAGTCGATGCATGCAGAAATATGTGACGCTGGATGTATGGGAAGGCATGCTTGTACTAATAATAATAGATCTGATGGGCTAAGTGTGTCGAATTTTTTATTCTGATGATTTCCTAGCGTATTTAATTGCTGAATAGATTGCGCATGACTGGCGCAGGCCAATAAATTTTTGATCAAAATAGATAAAGTATTATCAGGTGGTCTATTTATTTTGGGTGTTGCGACAGGAATTTTAAGCGCACAGTTAAATAATAGTGACTGCTCAACTTGTTCCGCTAATAATTCGCTATTTTGAACTTGAGGCTTGAGTGTAGAAGTGGGTAGTTGCAAAGGGAGAGCTTTACGGACTTGGCGTAAGGGGGCTACAACTTGTTGGTGCCAAGACTCGGTTGCTTCCAATATGGAAAGGAGGTGATGAGTGATGTTTCTTCTTTCAATTCCTAGCCACATAGAAAACAACAGCAAATTTACACGGAGATGCTGTGTATCTTGAAGTCTGAGTAATATTTCTTGTGCTTTTTTGTCCTGCCAGAATGATAATGAAAATTTCCAAAAATCATTGTCTAGCTGAAGGTCACTGGGTAATTGAGTTGTCATCTTGTAAGAATAACCTGATATTCAGGTTTAAGCATCATTGATGTTATGGCAGATATCCGTTAACGTCTCGGTTTTTGCGAGTCATCCTTACATGCTGAAGATTAATGCACTAACCCTTAGACGAGGCCCTGAACCTCTATTAGAAGAAGCTAATGCAGTGGTGCATGGTGGTCAGCGTGTTGCCATAATTGGTGCGAATGGCGCAGGAAAGACCAGCTTGTTTAAATTGATTTTGGGTGAGCTCTCGCCAGATGGGGGTGACTTTAGTTTGCCTGGGCGTTGTCGAACGGCACATATGGAGCAGGAAGTTTCAGCGGGAGAGCGTCTAGCTTTAGATCATGTCTTAGACGGACATCGACTATTAAGGGGGCTTGAGGAGGCGTTAAAGGTTGCAGAAGAAAATGATGATCACCATAAGATCGCAAGTTTACATGGTGAATTGGACGCGATTGGTGCTTATGAAGCGTCGGTAACGGCTGAGAAACTATTGCACGGATTAGGTTTTAAGCAGGATGAACTGTCTAAACCTGTGAATGATTTTTCGGGTGGTTGGCGTATTCGATTAAATTTGGCGCAGGCACTGATGTGTCCGTCAGACTTATTGCTTCTTGATGAACCAACTAACCACCTAGATTTAGAAGCCGTGATTTGGTTAGAGCACTGGCTCAAACGTTATGAGGGAACAATTTTATTTATCTCTCATGACCGTGATTTTATTGACTCGGTTGCGACGCATATTCTTCATTTTGAGCATCGAAAGCTTAACCAATACAAAGGTAGTTATAGCGACTTCGAACAACAGCGAGCGCAAAAGCTTGCTCAGCAACAAGCGCAATACGAGAAACAGCAATTGCGCATTGGTGAAATCCAATCGTTTGTTAATCGTTTCAAAGCGAAAGCCACAAAAGCTAAACAAGCTCAGAGTCGAATGAAAGAATTAGAGCGTATGGAAATGATAGCGCCGGCCCATATTGATTCGCCCTTTAATTTTAGCTTTCCTGAGGCAGAAAAGGTTTCTAGCCCCTTATTGAGTATTCAAAAATCTGATTTGGGTTATAACGGAAAAACTATTTTAAATAATTTTTCGACCAGTATATTGCCAGGTACTCGAGTCGGTTTGTTGGGGCCAAATGGTGCGGGTAAATCCACCTTGGTAAAGAGCTTGGTGGGAGACTTAGCGCAAATTAATGGCCAACGTTCAGAAGGCGAGCATTTAAAAATTGGGTACTTTGCACAGCATCAGTTAGAAGAACTAGACTTGAATGCGAGTCCTTTTTTGCATCTTCAGAGAATTAGGCCTACAGCGACAGATCATGAAGTTCGTAATTTTTTAGGTGGTTTTGATTTTCGAGGTGATGCCGCTTTAGAGGTTATTACGCGTTTCTCAGGAGGCGAGAAGGCGCGCTTAGCTTTGGCAATTATTGCTTGGCAAAAACCAAACTTATTAATGCTTGATGAGCCGACTAACCACCTTGATCTAGAAATGAGACATGCCTTAACGATGGCGCTTCAATCTTTTCAGGGGGCGATATTAATCGTTTCGCACGATCGGCACTTGCTGAAAAATACGGTGGATACGTTTTGGCTTGTTGCGAATGGTAAAGTCGAAGAGTTTCAGGGTGACCTGCATGATTATGAGGACTGGTTGCTGGCTTATCAAAGCGATAATAAGCGAGTAGAAAAGGCAGGCGCTGGCGAAAACAAACTCATTGAGTCTCAAGGCGAGTCAGCAGAAGACAAAAAAGAAAGAAAACGGCTCGCGGCAGAAAAACGAAAGCGTTTAAGCCCATTAAAAAAGAAACTGTCGAAAGCAGAATCTGATATGACAAAGCATCAAGAACAATTGGTGTTGTTAGAGGATGTGCTTGCAGATTCTGCGTTATATCAACTCGATAATAAGGCAAAACTTAAAGAAGTATTAGATCAGCAAACTGAACATAAGCAAGCGCTTGAGAATGCTGAACTTACTTGGTTTGAACTCAGTGAAGAAATCGAAGCTGCAGAGCAGGTTGGTGATTAAAGAGTGGTATCATCGCCAGAGCGTAGCTTGACTAGTTGTTATGCTTATTTACTCTTTTTGAGCGGTTTCAAGCTTATTTAGTTCTTCTTCCATACCATCAAATCTTTTTAATAGTCGCTTCTGAATGATTGGGCCCACGGTTTTGGCGTGAGCTTTAGCTTGTTCTTGGCTTCGTATGGTGATGTTGCCCGTATGTTTTATGAGTTGCTTTCCGGCAGGGCTATTGTAGAAATCGACAATGTCTTGCATTTGGCTTATCGAAAAATATTCGTCATATAGGCCATAAAAGATGTCGTTAAATTTGTTGTTGAGTACAAATTGTTCCTTTATTGCTGTTTTTACTTCCTTGTGAATAATTAGCTTAAGGTCATTGCCGATAGGGCCTCTACTTCTAGAAATTGCAGTGATTATTTTACCTGTTAGGGATGATGTCATTAAAGGGATAAGATTGGCTGTTTGATTAATGACTAAAATTTGATCGACTAAATCTCGTTTTTTAGGGGATATCTGCTTTGCCGTGGCGTGCTGAATGCTAAAAATAAGAGGCAGTAAAATTACTAAAATACGAGAAAACATGCGACTTTCCTATTGAATGAATTTTCAGTATAGCTATAAAATCCCGTATTTACAGTGCGCCACTCTTTGCTTTTCATGTGATTAGATTGGTTTTAATGGCGAGCCTTCAAAGCTAATGCCATCCCAGCTAGTGTCCATAAAATTACGTATGTTTTGGTGGTCCGTGCCTTCTGGCTTGGTGAGTACGTCGTTTCGATAGTATTGACCAAAACAATCAAGCGTTTTTTGTTGATCGAGTGTGTGTATTTTTGCAAAGGCAAACAGCTTACATGAGCCAGAGTTTTGTCCTGATTCATTTTGCTGGTCGCCATTACGAAACGCGCAAGGTGTGAAGGTATAGTGAGCATCAATTAAGGACATCGTGTCATTAAAATCGATCGTCTCAGGTGATTGTGCTAACGTGTTTAAAAAATCTTTTAATGTCATAGCTATATTTCCAGTGTATCTAGTTAAAGTATTCTTAAATTAAGCAGTATTGAGTCTTCATTCTATGAGGGATAATACCTGCTTTGTGTGCTCGTAATAACTATAGATGCCCGTTTTCTTACTTATTTTAAAAGGCCCTTCTATGAAAGCCATTGTGTATAGTCATTCTGAAGAAAATCGTCCTAGTATGTTAGTTGATGGCGAGTTACCTAAGCCTGAGCCGATGGAACATGACCTTCAGGTTCAGATTAAAGCGATTTCAGTGAATCCTGTCGACTGTAAAATTCACCAAAATGTTAACCCCGAAAAAGGCGAGCAGAAAATACTTGGTTGGGATGCGGCAGGTGTTGTCTCAGCTGTTGGAAAGAATGTTTCAACTTACAACGTTGGGGATCAGGTTTATTTTGCGGGAGATTTAACGCGCCCAGGATGTAATGCAGAGTACCAATGTGTTGATGAGCGTATCGTTGGAAAAATGCCAGAGTCGTTATCGTTTTCAGAAGCTGCGGCTTTACCTTTAACTGCGATTACGGCTTGGGAATTGTTATTTGACCGCCTAGAGTTAAAAGATTCTTCGGGTTCTAGTAAGGATGTCATTATGGTGACGGGGGCTGCTGGCGGTGTAGGGTCTATTCTTACTCAGTTAGCAAAATGTTTGACTGCCGCGAAGGTTGTTGGAACAGCTTCTAGAGAAGAAAGCCAAGCGTGGGTTAAGAGTATGGGGGCTGATTTTGTTGTTAATCATCACCAAGATCTTGAATTACAGCTTAAAGAATGTGGGGTTTCGTCGATTACGCATGTTGCAAGTCTCACGCATACGGATCAACATTATAAGAATCTTGTAGGGCTGATGAAGCCGCAATCAAAGTTCGCTTTAATTGATGACCCCATTGAACTTGATATAAAAGTGTTTAAGCGTAAAAGCATTTCTTTGCATTGGGAGTTTATGTACACCCGATCGATGTTTCAGACGGAAGATATGAACGCTCAACAACTAATATTGAATGAAGTTAGTCGGCTGGTTGATGCGGGCGAGCTAAAAACGACCCTTACTCAGCATTATGGTAAGATAAATGCTGAAAATTTAACTAAAGCTCATCACGCTATTCAAAAAGGGGCTATGGTTGGAAAGCTAGTGTTAGAAGGGTTTTGAGAGGTGATTTGAGATAAAAAAAGAAATTTTTAATCTGTGCGATAACACATAATGATAAACAGGTCTTTACTTGACGAAAGTTTACCATTAAAATTCGCGCCCCAAGTAAAGCTGTGTTTATATTTTGATCGTTGCTTTGTAATATGAAGCTAGCGAAAAGATGCAGTAAGACAAAAACTAACGACATAATGGTACTTTTAATGCCTTCAGTAAAACTTAAAGAAAACGAGCCGTTTGATATTGCTCTACGTCGCTTCAAGCGTTCATGTGAAAAAGCAGGCGTATTGTCTGAAGTTCGTCGTCGCGAATTTTATGAAAAGCCTACGTCAGTTCGTAAGCGTAAAGCTGCTGCTGCTGTTAAGCGTCACGCTAAAAAGGTTCAGCGCGAAACTAGACGTTTCGAAAGGCTGTACTAGGTTAAACGCTAAGTACGTACGGTTAAGCATCTTTATTTGGTGATCTCTAGATTTAATTAAATCTAGAGATAAGCTGAATTTTGCTTACTAATACATATCTGAAAGTTGGTAATGTATGTCTGATAGTGGCTTAAAAACAACGATTACTTCTGCAATGAAAGAGTCTATGCGTGCACGCGATAAAGTTCGCTTAGGTACGATACGTCTTATATTGTCTGAAATTAAACGAATCGAAGTGGATGAGCGTATTGAACTAGATGATGTGCGCGTGCTTGCAGTACTTGATAAGATGCTAAAGCAGCGTCGGGATTCAATTACTCAGTATGAAGCGGCCGATCGACAAGACTTGGCTGATGTGGAGATTGCAGAAGTTGCTGTTATTGATACATTTTTACCTACAGCGCTGACTGAACAAGAAATACTTAAATTACTAGATGATGCTGTTAGTTCATCTGGTGCCGAATCTATCCGCGATATGGGTAAGGTGATGGCAATCTTAAAGCCTCAGCTTCAAGGTAGAGCAGATGTTGCCAGTGTAAGTAAGCTGGTTAAAAAACGTCTATCCAATTAAATATTTTTCCCTACTGATTTTTTAAGTCATGGCAGGATTGATCCCTCAAGGCTTTATCGAAGATCTTGTTGCGCGTGTACCCGTTTCTGATGTGGTTGGCTCGCGGATACAACTCAAAAAAAATGGCGGCACCTTCAAAGCTTGTTGTCCTTTTCATCAAGAAAAAACGCCTTCCTTTCATGTAAATGCCCAAAAGAATTTCTATCATTGCTTTGGCTGTGGTGCTAGTGGTAACTCAATCAATTTCTTGCGTGAGTATGAAAACTTATCTTTTAACGAAGCTGTTGAAGAGTTAGCGAAAATTGCCGGTGTTGATGTGCCTAAAGATGAAAGGAATCAGCAGGCTTATAGCGCCCAAAAAGTACTGTTGGATGCGTTAGACTACGCAGGGCTTCGTTATCGTAGTGCGCTTGAATCTCATGAAAAGCATTCTATTGCTCAAAGCTATTTAAAGAAAAGAGGTTTGTCGTCAGAGATTGTTGAGCGCTATGGTGTCGGTTTTGCGCCAGCAGAGCGAGACTTTCTTAGCTCGAAAGCACCCGCAGATACACTAAAAGCACTCATTAAAACTAAAACCGTTTCAGATAAATATGAACGGCTATTTGATCTTTTTCAGAACAGATTGATGTTTCCTATTCGCAACGCGAGAGGAAAAACAATTGCTTTTGGCGGGCGGACGTTAGGTGACGATAAGGCGAAGTATATTAATTCGCCTGAGTCTGAGGTGTTTCATAAAAGCAGCGAAATATATGGACTGTATGAAGCGAATCAAGCTAATCGACAAATAGAGCGTTTGCTGGTTGTTGAAGGCTATATGGACGTGGTTTCACTGGCGCAGTTTGGTATTACTTATGCTGTTGCAACATTAGGTACGGCAACCAATACAGAAAGTTTAACGCAGCTTCTTAAGCGTTGCCAAAACTTAGTGTTTTGTTTTGATGGCGACAATGCCGGTATTCAAGCTGCTAGAAAGGCGATGGAAAATGCATTGCCCTTATTTCAAGATGGTATGCAGATAAATTTCTTATTGCTTCCTCAAGGGGAGGATCCGGATACATTGGTGCGAGATGAGGGGCAAGCGGCGTTTGAGCGTAGAATTAAATCAGCGCAACCGCTTTCAGAATTCATGTTTCAAATCTACTCGGATGGTTTGGATCTTGGTGTTGCTGAGCATAAAGGAGTGTTGAAGCAGCGTGCTGAAGAACAAATAGAACAGGTGAAATCACTGGTTCTGAAAAATGCCTTAAGGCAAAAACTGAATTCGCTTACTTTTAGGCGGTCAGGAAAAAACCGAACTGATGCGGTGCCTCAGCGAGATCTTGTTAGCAATAAAGTGCTTCGAGATCCGGATGGTGGGCTTTGTTTAGCTTTGTACTATATGCCTGAGAGGTCCGTTGAGTTTCAAAAGATATTGAGCGGTGCAAAAAAATTTCCACGAGCGACTGAATTTGCAAATTTTTTAGTGGAAGCGGCGTTAACGACCACAGAGGATCTTTTATATTGTCTTGCGACAGATTCAATGGGGCGGCGTGAGCATTTTAATGACTTGTTTAATCGCTTGGATTGGGTGCCGAATGCAGAGGAGGTTCAGATTGAGGTTGAAGAGGTTCTACAAAAAATTATAAAAGATAAGAAACAGGCAAATGGTTTAAAATCTACTAAAGTGTATAAGCGACCAAGCGAAATGTCAGCTGAAGAAAAGCAGGCGCTTAGGTCAATATCTATCATAAACCCAAAGCCAGTAAAGTAATTGCTAGCTAGGGGTTGAATAATTTTTATTTGGAACCATATTTGTTGGTTGCAAAGTAAATTTTCTATATAATGGCCGACTATTTTTTGATCGTCCACTAACCAATAGGGTGAACATGTCAGGCAATTCACAACAGTCTCGTTTAAAAGATCTAATCGCTCGTGGTAAAGAACAAGGGTACCTGACCTACTCTGAAGTAAATGACCACCTTCCAGAAGATATCTCTGACCCGGATCAGGTAGAAGACATCATTCGAATGATTAACGACATGGGTATCCAGGTCGTTGAAGTTGCGCCCGATGCAGACTCGCTTTTGATGTCAGATGGCGATTCCACCGATGAAACCGCAGCTGCAGAAGCTGCTGCAGCACTGGCAGCTGTTGAATCAGAAGCTGGTAGAACAACAGACCCTGTTCGTATGTATATGCGTGAAATGGGTACAGTTGAGCTTCTAACGCGTGAAGGCGAAATTCGAATCGCTAAACGTATTGAGGAAGGCGTTCGGGATGTTATGGCTGCTCTCGCACATTTTCCTGGTGTGGTTGCTTCTATTCTTGCTAAATACGATACCACGGTTGAAGAAGAAGGTCGTTTAAGCGACATTCTTTCTGGTTTTGTTGATCCTGATGATGATGGAGATGCGATTCCGCCTCCTGGTGGAATGGCAAAGAAATTAGAAGAAGATGCGGCATCCGATGATGACGATGAAGACGAAAAAGAAAAAGGTCCAGATCCTGAAATTGTTCGTGTTCGAATGGAAGAGCTTCGTGTTCAGCTAAAGATTGCGCTTGATATTGAAGAAAAGCTTACGCGCAGCAGTAAAGAGTCAATTAAAGAATATAACCTTCTAGGTGAAATTTTTGCGCCATTCAAGCTGAATGTTAAGCAGTTTGATCGTTTAATTATTGAAGTTCGCACCACCAATGAAATCGTTAGAATGAATGAGCGCGCGATTATGGCGATTTGTTCAAGACGTTGCGGCATGGAACGAAAAGAATTTATAAAACGCTTTCCGGGAAATGAATCTAATCTTGATTGGATAGTAGGAATTATTGAAGAAGGCCATGCATATTCAATAAAACTAGTTGAATATAAAGTCGAAATTTTACGTGCTCAGCGTAAGATCGGTGAAATGTCAAAAATGACAGGGTTAAAAATCTCTGAAATTAAAGATATTAATCGACGAGCTTCGATTGGTGAAGCGAAGGCGCGAAGAGCTAAAAAAGAAATGGTTGAAGCGAACCTTCGACTCGTTATCTCGATTGCTAAAAAATATACCAACCGTGGTTTACAGTTCTTGGATCTAATTCAAGAGGGTAATATCGGTTTGATGAAAGCCGTTGATAAATTTGAATACCGTCGTGGTTATAAGTTCTCAACTTATGCAACATGGTGGATTCGACAGGCGATTACGCGTTCGATTGCTGACCAAGCGCGAACAATTCGAATTCCAGTTCATATGATTGAAACAATCAATAAGCTGAATCGAGTTTCCAGACAAATGCTGCAAGAAATGGGGCGTGAGCCAACACCTGAGGAATTAGGTGAGCGCATGGAAATGTCTGAAGAGAAAGTACGTAAAGTACTTAAAATCGCAAAAGAGCCAATTTCGATGGAAACACCGATCGGTGATGATGAGGATTCTCATCTTGGTGATTTTATCGAAGATGGCATGGCTGAATCTCCTATTGATACAGCGACTGGCGAAGGCCTTAAAGAAGCGACTAAGTCGGTTTTGTCTGGGCTAACAGCTCGAGAAGCAAAAGTTTTACGTATGCGCTTTGGTATTGAAATGAATACCGATCATACACTTGAGGAAGTGGGTAAGCAGTTTGACGTAACGCGAGAGCGGATTCGACAGATTGAAGCCAAAGCCTTAAGAAAGCTTCGTCATCCAAGTCGTTCGGATCATTTGCGTAGCTTTTTAGACGAATAAAATCGTTTAAGCGGTAGCATCTTAAATCGAGGCGCATTATAATGCGCCCCGATTCCGGTCAACTCAATCTGATTTGACTGTCTTTCGTCTTCAGGCAAAGACGTAAAATAACGCCTTAGTGTGCCCCCTTAGCTCAGTTGGTTAGAGCACCCGACTCATAATCGGTAGGTCCCCTGTTCAAGTCAGGGAGGGGGCACCATTTAAATCAAGTACTTACAGTAATTTCTCCCTAAGCAAGCAATAACAATTCTCGATTTGGTGACCCTTTTGGTGACCCTAAGACGATACTACCTTCTCTCAAGCTCCTGTTTTGTATTTTCAATAAAGTAATAGTGTTCTTGTGACCATGAGGTGGCCGATTTGGTAAAACTATCCTTTGTAATACGAAATACTCCTTGATTGTTATCAATAACAAAAATCAGACAAGTACAAATGGCCGCTAACTTTGATTTATGGCGCAGGTATAGGGTGGTAGCGAACATTACGACTAGAAGCATGAATTGCTAAGTTGTCCGCTCAGGCATCATCAGTACCTAGCAAGAAGAGTCTCTCATTCGCACTAAGCAGCCGCATGTCACTTTACTAAAAATGAGTATAGTTGAATTATTTCGTGTGATGGCTAAGTTCGCAAATAATACATTGAGTCCTTGTACTCCAATGGTAAAAATCGGCCATTTCTTAAGTTGGCAGAACTATCGAAATGAGCAATACCTTTTACAGATCGGCCGTTATGAAAAATTTTTCCGTCATTTAACTGTGAGAATGGCTCTGTTAGATTGAACCCTTCATTCTAAGGGTATATATTTTGGCAGGAGACGCCAGCTCTAGTCTAGGTGCTGGGTTTTTTGTTAGTAGTAAATGAAACATAATAAAATGAACAAAAATAAATAGGCTAATCAATTGGGATGATTTCAATGGAAGATAAAACAGTTGCCGAAACTCTAGCACAAACAAAAGTACTTATTTTAAACGAAGCGAAGGAGTTAGAGGCAAATTCAATTCGCCATTCAGAAAAAGCCCGTAATCAAGCGATTGGGGTTTTTGCATTTATTGCACTAGTCCTCTCAATAATCGGAGCTTTTGGAGTTCCGATGTTAATTCAGAAATATGCCACTGAAGCTGCAGAGCAAGCGATAGAGAGTGAAGTAAACTCTAAATACGTTGAGTCTGTCAAAAAAGAACTACAAACTGCAAAGCTCTTACGTGAAGGTATTGAATCTGAATTTTCTCAAATCAAAACAATTAATACCGAAGCTATCGCCCTTAGAAATTCGATATCACCAAAATTTGATGAAAGAATTACTATATTTCAATCTGACTTAAGTGGCCTCTTTCAATCAATAAGCGGCCTTAAACAATCATTGAATAACATTGAAGTTGGAAGTTGCAAATACATTATGGGCGCCTGCGGGAAGGGTATGTATCAACAACCCACATATTATCTAGACCGAGTTGGTTTTGAGTGCCCTGACTCGAATCCTATCCTACGGGGTATTCGTTTCGAGCGCTGCGGAGGGTTAAACACCGTAAACGAAGGGTTGCTATTAAGAGGCTCTTGCTGCCAACTTAAAAAGTAATTCGTTTTCTCTATTTAACCCTAATCCTCGGGCTGGTTTTCTTTGTGCTGATGGCTTACTCGAAGGTTGGGTAGCATAAACAACCTATCATTAGACAGTTCGGCCAAATCAGCCTAAAGCCAGTGACATGACTTAAAATAGTACTAATAGGGCCCTTTTAGGTGTGTTACAAATCAACATGATTGAATGACTTCGTGTGACTATATAGTGGCAGAACTTGCCGCTGACTTTTTGGTGATTTGAAGAGCATAACTGGCAAATTTAAATTTCTTTTACGACAAATATTATCCGCAAACCAACTAGTGGCGACCATTATAGTGTGTCCACCAAAATGGGGTAAGACAACAAAGCAGACGCTCAACGGGATAGATTAATTCAGGATAATTCAGTCAATTTTTAAATTAACGCCACGTTAAGCGGCTTAAAATTGTTGGCTAAAATGTGAAGCGGAGCGGAACCTAGCCAACTGCTTTAAGTCCGTTCTTTAACGCCTTGTGTACGCCCAGCATCGGCATGAACTAATGAGGTGAAAGTCCTCTGTAGGAAGATCACCGTTAAATTAATATTAAACGATTACTTACTACTTTTCCTGCCAATGGCATAACCCATATATGTTGTGATGACAGGCATTATTACTTTCCAGAACTCCAACGTTTTAGCAAAGTCACTTTCTTTTTCGAGCATTGAATAGCCACTATATGCAATAAGAATAACTATCAGAAAAACAAAAAAATGGATAGAAAAAATATTCTCTACAATTGAAAGTAAAACTTCTTTTGTTAGCTTCTTATTTTCATGCTCGAATTCCATTTTCTTTTTGTGTACTTCATAATGTCCAGCATCTAAACCTGTTCCGGAACCTATATCAAACCCAGTTTTACTCATGTTACACCTCCTTGTAAAAGGTGTAAGCTACAAGGTATGAGTTATAATCACCTATAACATCAATGTGAAAAGCAAAATGTATGGTTTTTCCATCAATTTGTCCAATTCTCATAGGTTCTGAGGGACCAAAATTAAGTATGACATGTGGATTTCTTACATTAATTTTTAATTTTCCCTCCTCTGTTACCTCTGATGAAATTGTGGCTTCATCTTCACTTTTATCACCTTCAACATGGAGAATCAGGTTCATTGAGTGCTCTTCACTGATTACAAACTCAATATCATTCAAAGAAAATGAAGTTATAGCCCCTGAGCTAATGACCTCTTTATCAATCGTTAAAATCTTCATACTTGCCTTTTAGTTTAAAATTTTTGTCACTATATCAACAAGGTAGTTTTATTCCCAGCATATTGCAGTTGGGAAATGCGGAATTAATTCCACCCATCACTATTGCTGAGTTTAAAGTGATCAAAATAAGCTTAGCTTATCTAATAGTTAGCGTCTTATTTGTGGCAGAATAAGTCACTTAGCCAAGTTTGTGGCAGAATAAGTCACTTAGCCAAGTGAAAAATCGACTACCAAGAATGAGGGGTTGAAGGTATTGATGGTCGTAGTGTTCTGAAATTCTGTGAGGCGAAATTGCTGCTTTAGCTGTACCACCTATACCACTTCGATATTATTTATATAATTCAGTAGGTTAGAGTGGTGTGCATAGTAAAAATACTAATTTATGACCTATCCCATCAATACCATATTTCACCTCAAAATCACCTTATTGGTACTGGTGGTATAGGTTTGGTATAGGTATTTTTTATAACCGAACCCATTAATTATCTATATATTTCAATGGAATAGAGTTATTGGGATAGGTGGTACAGGTTAAACCTTATTTCTTCTTGGTAAGAGGGTTTTAGATATAAAAAAAGCGGGAAAGCCCGCTAGAATAAATCTTGTACATCATCACCAAGCATTGCAGCGAAACGCCTTCGCCATTCATAAGGTGGCCCAACTTCATAAAACTTCCCTATTCCTCGGTCTGACCGTCCTTGAGCTTCAATCTTCATGCGGCTTAGAACTTTGCCAATGAAGCTTCTGGCCTGAGATAAGGTAATCTTTTCAATATTCAGTTCACTCCAGTCAACAAATTCATTTACAAGCTCGCTAGCAGTTAGGCGAAGCTTTCCTTGGAATGGTCGCTCATCTGATAAATGCTCATACATGAACTTCTCTGCCGGTCTAAGGCTATCCAGTTTCTCTGCAATT
>Ga0209825_1000227_pt1 | contig 53246 bp, 40 predicted proteins | sample EN8Hudsemesocosm_FD_184631 | JGI IMG/M metagenome (GOLD analysis project Ga0209825, IMG submission 184631) | Methane-oxidizing microbial communities from mesocosms in the Hudson Canyon - EN8B Hudson Canyon (SPAdes) (version 2) | ecosystem: Environmental > Aquatic > Marine > Cold seeps | place... | reverse complement strand
GTTTGCATGATGCGCTTGGCGATGGCTTCAATTTTTTCAGGGAAGGTGGCACTGAACAACAAGGTTTGACGGTCATCTGGAATGTCTACGATGATGTTATCTACAGATTCCTGAAAGCCCATTTCCAACATGCGATCGGCTTCATCCAATACTAGGGTGCTTACTCTGTCCAGCTCCAAGGTGCCCTTGCGCACGTGCTCTTCCACCCGTCCAGGGGTTCCCACTATGATGTGTGCGCCGTGCTCCAATGAGCCTATTTGTGGGCCAAACGGCATGCCGCCACACAGGGTTAACACCTTAATGTTGTGAATGGTGCGTGCCAGCTTGCGAATTTCTTTGGCCACCTGATCGGCCAGCTCGCGAGTGGGGCACAAAACAATGCTTTGCACGTAATAGTTTTTAACCTTTAACGCCTGCAGTAAACCCAATGCAAAGGCCGCGGTTTTACCCGAGCCGGTTTTGCCCTGGGCAATCACATCCTTGCCCGCCAGAATGTGCGGCAGGCTTTGGGCCTGAATGTCGGTCATGGAGGCATAACCCAGAGACTCCAGGTTCTCAAGCAAAGGGGGATGTAACTCTAGGGAGGAGAAATCAGATGAGCTCAAGGCGGTATCCTGTCATGACTGGAGGGCAAGCTATTTTGCCCTAGGGGGAAATAACGGCATTATATCAGAATGGAGCAATTCTTTGATACGCAACCTGCAAACTATCCTTTGGAGGCTTGGGGGTTTTCACTGGCCTGCCACTTCACTAAAACACTCTCCAGCTGATCTGGGTCGATGGGTTTGCTGAGGTAGTCACTCATGCCCGCCTCCAGACATTTTTCTTTATCCCCCTGCATGGCATTAGCCGTTAACGCGATGATGGCAACCGCCTTATAACGCTGCCCGCCAGCCCCCAGGCGAATGTTGCGAGTGGTGGTATAGCCATCCATGATCGGCATCTGGCAGTCCATTAATAACAAGCTATATGGGTTATCCGCGGTGGAGGTATTGAGCATGTGCAAGGCCTCTTCGCCGTCGTTGGCCACATCACATGACAAACCTAATTCTTCTAGCAGGCTTTTGGCCACCTCCTGGTTAATGCAGTTATCCTCCACCAGCAATAGCCGCATATTATCCTGCCAGGTGTAACCATTGCTTTTATCCACAGACGCTTGCGTCTCGGCATGGCCCTGATTAATAAATTGCAGGTAACCGCCGGCGCCGTCCATGGATGAGGCCTTCATTACTTTGCTGTCTTCTAAAATTACCGCCAAAGCATCAAACAAGTCTGAGGTGGTGAGCGGTTTGGGGAAATTGGCGCTGAAACCCTGCTGGGCAAATTGTTGAGCTTCGCCACTGTCCACCATGCTGGTCATAATCACCAGTTTCATAGCATTAAAGTGTTCATTGTTCTTGATGGCATTAGCCAGTTGGGTGGCCTCCATGTCGGGCAATTGAGCATCCATAAATACCAAGTCAAAGGGGTGATTGGCTTTTTCGTGACGGTTTTCGAGTACCTTAAGGGCGGTGGAGCCATCAAAGGTACCTTGCACTTTTGCCCCCCAGTGTTCCAGCTGATGACACAGGGCTTCGCGATTACTGGTATTGCTGTCCACCACCAATAAATTGAGCGCCTTCATGTTGAGCAATGGCATCACCACTCTGGATTGCTCGCTTGTTTTTAATTTAATTGAAAAACTAAAACAACTGCCGCCAGCAGGTAATGCACTCACCTGTACGTCGCCACCCATGAGTTCACACAGTTTTTTCACGATAGATAAACCCAAACCGGTGCCGCCATATTTACGAGTAGTGGAGGCATCCACTTGGTGAAAGGCCCGAAACATATTTTTTTGCTGGTCCACAGGAATACCAATACCGGTATCTTCAACACTGCAATTAAGTGTTAACTCATCATCATCACTTTCTTTTAAATCAGCCCTAATGATGATCTCCCCGTGTTCGGTGAATTTAATAGCATTGCCCACAAGATTAGTGAGTACTTGCAGAATACGACTGGGGTCCCCCTTCACCATGGAGTGTTCAATGCCCACCACGTTCACTATGATCTCCAGGCCTTTTTCTTGCGCCTTAATCGCCATGGTTTCGGCTAAATCCCCCAACAAAGTACGCAGGTCAAAGTCCAGTATTTCCAGCTCCATCTTGCCGGCATCTACCTTGGAAAAATCCAAAATGTCGTTAATGATCGACAACAAGGATTTGGCACTGGAACGAGCCATGCCAGCTTTTTTCATTTGGTCGCTGTTTAAATCCGATTTAACCAGCAGCGCCAGCATGCCTAGCACCCCGTTCATGGGAGTACGAATTTCGTGAGACATAGTGGCCAAAAAATCCGATTTATACTGGCTTGATAGCTCCAGCTCGTCACTATAGTCTTGCATTTTTTGTTGGGTATCTTTTAGGCTGTCGTTACTCTCTTCCAGCTCGCGAGACTTATCCTGTAAAATAAACGACTGGCGTTCCAGGTCCTCGTTGGCAACTTTCATTTTATCGCGACTGGTTTCCAGTTGATCGGTCATGGCATTAAACGCGGTTGCCAGCTTTCCAATCTGGTCATTGTTTTCCACGGCGATTTCCACCGAGTAATCCCCGTCGGCCACCTGTTTGGTGGCATCCAATAGACCTTTAAGAGATTTAATAATAGTGCGCAATAAAATCCCAGCGGCCAATAAAGCTACCAAACTGGCAAACAGGGTGCCAAAAATAGTTTGATAAACACTTATAGAAGCAGCGGCTTCTGCCTGAGCACTTCGTTCTTTTATGAGTTCGCTTTCCACCGCCACAAAATCGGCAATATCTGCGCGTACGGCATCAATAATGTTTTTTCCGGTTTCACGTTCAATTAAGCGGGTTACATCCGCCATGGAAGCCCCGGTTTCATTTAGGTTTCGGCGCAAGGCAATTTCCGGCTCCCCAGCCTGCGTGCGCCACTGTTCAGTTTTTTCACGTAGCTTGTTTATTTTTTCAAGCATAACATTGGCGTGATAACCTGCATTTATCACCTTATGCAATTCCAAAAAATGTGATTTTGCCGATTTTATGCCGGTACGGTAGGGCTGTAAAAACTCGCCTTTTCCTGTAATTAAAAAACCACGCTGCCCCGTTTCCATATCTACAATATCTTTAGAAATCGCCACCACTAAGCGATGGGCACTGTCGTTTTTTGAGGTAATAAATGTCTTTTGCAAGTCTTCTAGTTGGTAGCGAAGTTCATCCAAAACTTGTTTACCAGCACCCTGGCTTATTACTCTGCCAATATTAAAAAACTTTTCTTTTCCTAAATTAACTTGTTCACGCAATGTAATTTCTGGCTCAGCTGCAATTAACTGCCACTTAGCAATGCCTCTTTCTATGGCATTAATTTTTATTTTTGTGTTACTCACGTCAAATGATTGATTGGCAATATTGATCAACTCAGAGATGGCACGGCGTAGGTTTTTAATACCGCTATGGTAGGGTTCAAGAAAGGACTCATCTCCGGTAATAATAAACCCACGCTCGCCGGTTTCCTGATCCACCAGATATTTTTCTATGCTCAAAACTAAATTTGAAGCCTGTAAATTTTTTGCCTGAACAAAGTCACGATTAATATCTTTAAGTAACAAACGAGCTTGATCCAGAATATTTTTCCCTGTGCCCTGTTTCAATAATTGCTGAATTTGCACCGCCGCCGACGAACGACTATGAACAACATGCCTTCGAGCGTAAAAAGTGGGCTCTAGGATACTGGAATACCAGTCATACATATTGTCCCTAAAATCACTCATGAGCGTGGTCACAGTGCGCGCCTTGTTTTTTAACAGGCCACGATCAATCAATACCGAAAGACGTACAAATAATCCTTCCACTCGTTGACGATTACTATTGGTAGCATCCATCTGGGACTGCTCTGGATTAACCATAAAGTGAATAAAATTGGTTTCTAGCTCGGTTAATGCATTTTTTAATTCAAGCACGGCCACTAGGCCAGCCTCATTTTTTGTTTGAGACAGCTGCAGCTTAATGTCATCCAAAATTAGATGATTATCGTGCAACACACCACTTTCTATGCCCTTGTTAACGGTACGCTGTAAAAACTCCATTTGTGACAGACCGGTTTGGTTAATTTGACGACGTGCGTCTATCTCTACTTTTGCCGCTTTTTCCTGCCACGCCACCATAGCCAACTCTATGATCTCTATTTTTTTAAGAACATCCTGCTGTTGATAAGCATTTTTCACTAAGTGATTAAAGGCAACAATGCTTTCATCAAATGTTTTTCTGCCATCGTGAAATGGCACTAAAAAACGCTCTTCACCGGTAATTAAGAAACCACGCTGGCCCGTTTCCTGGTCCACCATGGATTTAGCAATGGTTAATATTAAAATTTGTGCATTTTCATTTTCTGATTTCACATAGATGCCATTTAGTCTGGTAAGACTTTTGCGCAAGTCATCCAGTATTTTTTTACCTACACCAATTGACAAGATAGCGTCCAATTTTTTAATTTTTTCTTCGGCTTCGGCTTCGGCTTCGGCCTTTTTCACGTTTTCGGCACGTCGGATTTTAATCTCTGGTAGTGCAGCCTCGTCATGCCACTTACTAGCAAGAATTTTGATCGAATTTATAAGTTTAAAAACTTCATCACTGGGCGGGGCATTAAACACCAATGATTTGAGTTCACTAATGTGTTTGTTAAAGTTTTTTTGCCCTAACACATAGGGTTCAAGAAAATTTTCTTCACCGGTAATTAAAAATCCACGCTCTCCGGTCTCTTGGTCAACAATATCTTTAAGAATGGATACCAACAGGTTAGATGCCTTCTGATTTTTGGCGGTATCAAAATCCTGATTTAATTGCTCTGCCGTTTGGCGAATACCATCCAAAATATTTTTACCAACTTTATTTTGTAGTATGGTTTGAATGTGATCCAGGCTAATGGATTGAGTCTTTACTTTTCGGCGCTGGGCTATTTCAGGGGTAGCGGCCAGTTTTAGCCATTGCTGTGCTTGTTCGTCTATTTTTTCAAGCCTTTTTACCTGAGACGGGTTGTCACTCACCAGCTCTTTGGTAGCCGAAACTTCTACGGCCCACTGTTTCTCCGATTTAACGAATGGCTCAAGAAACGCCTCTTTACCGGTAATAAGAAAACCTCGTTCACCGGTTTCCATATCTAAAATCAGCTTTTCTAATAGGTGCCCCTTAGTAATGGCTTTCTGGGTGTGTTGCACCCAGCTAGCGGTATCCACCAGTTTTTGCGTACTAAAATACACAACGCTTGAAACCAGCACCATTAACACCACAGGCACGGCAAAGCCAATAATGATCTTAGTGCTGATGCTGAGTTTTTTCAGCGACCAACCGGCATCCGTTTGGGGGGCTGGGTTATTTGAGTTGCTAATGGTGTTGTCTGACACGCCTGGTATTCACATCCTTGTAAAAAGGGGCTTGGGGTTCATTCACAGGTTCTATAAGTACAGACGGTTATTAGGAGGGAAGCGGGATTTGAATATATCTTTTTGGAATGTTGACTCCGTTTATATAGCCAGCTCTTATTAGGCCATTGGTTCACCGCCTTCAAATATAAGGCCTGCTCCCTTTAATGTGCCCGGCACTTAAGTCATAGCCCTTTCCCCCTAGCGCCAGATACTGATCAAAGCTTGCACAATTTAGAATAGCGCATCTTAAATTATTCTCGGAGCCAGCATGAAGCAGCTACCACTTTATACCGCCATTGCCAGTATTAGCCTGTTATCGGCCTGTAGCGGCGGCAGCTCTCAGGGGGCCGCTGAGCTAAACCAAGCACCAGTAGTGAAGGTGGTGGACGACATTACAGGTACCGTGGGCCGCAGCCTAGTGCTGGATGCCAGCAGCAGCTATGACCCGGAAGGGGCTCAAATTGACGTTTCATGGGCGTTAACCCGCACCCCCAGTAACGCCAACCCAAGCCTGGATATGGACCATGACAGCATTGTTATTACCCCGGATTTAGCGGGTATTTATAAGGTAGACGTGATCGTAAGCGACGGGGAACTCAGTACCACCAAAAGCATTAGCGTGTTTGCCCTGAACGACGCGCAAGATGAAACACAGAATGAGGCGCAAGATGACTCTGCACCTGATAACGGTGGCCCCAATGACAACACCGGCAGTAATGACAGCAGCGATTCTAGTGGTGGCGACAATTCTGGTGCCAGCACGGGCGGTGAAACAGATAACGGCGAAAGCCCTGATGGCAGCACTAACAACAACGACAGCGAAGCCGGTAATAGCGGCAGTTCTACTGAGACCAGCGAGCCAGACACTGATGCACCTGATTTAGGTGACCAAGACTCAAGTGGCGAAACCACAGGTACCTCTAATGAAACCACCGAGCCAAACACTGATGCACCTGATTTAGGTGACAAAGACTCAAGTGGCGAAACCACAGGCACCTGCACCATTGCAAACTACCAAGCCGGTACCCCCTACATTCAGGGCGACATTGTGCTTAACAATAACAGCTATTTTTACTGTGACGTGGCCGGTTGGTGTTCCAGCAATGCCGAGTCTTTTTACGCCCCCGGCACCGGCAGCGCCTGGCAGAGTGCCTTTCACAGCGTAACCTTAAATGAGGCCTGCGCGGTGATGCAGGAAGACAAAGAAGAGACAATGCCAAGTGAAGATGGCAGCGAGCCAACCGATACCGATATGGATGGCTCAACTGTGGATAATTCTGGGCCCCATGGCTCGCAGGATGACAGCTCAGCACAAGACAACTCTGACACCTCAAATGAAAGTGGCAGTGACGCCAACGATAACTCATCTCAGGAAAATGACGGCTCACAAGAGGCTAATCAGGAAAGCTCAAACCACGAAAGTTGGATGGACAGTGTTGATACCAGCGGTTGGCCTAAAACCCTGCAAGACACCAATACCGCCTTTAACAACTCTACAGGCAAGGTAGTGGGCACTTACTTTGTGGAATGGGGTGTGTATGGTCGCAATTTCCATGTGGCTGATATTCCGGCACAAAATCTTACCCATATTTTGTACGGCTTCATTCCGGTATGTGGTCCCAACGATTCATTACAGGCGGCCAATGCCACAGGACACGCCGCCCTTGTTAGCCAATGTACCGACAAACAAGATTATGAAGTGACCATTCACGATAAATACGCGGCTCTTGAAAAAACCTACCCTGGGGATAACTGGGACGATGAAATCAAAGGTAACTTTGGCCAGCTTATGCGCCTAAAAGCGGCGCAGCCAGAGATTAAGATACTGCCTTCCATTGGCGGCTGGACATTGTCTGACCCCTTGTTTGATTTAGACAGCGCTCAAAACCGCGGGGTATTTGTAAACTCTGTCATTGAATTTTTAACGAGCTACCCCTTCTTTGACGGAGTGGACATTGACTGGGAATTTCCTGGTGGCGGCGGTGCTAACCCGGCACTTGGCAGCGACACAGATGGCGCCACCTATATCACCCTTATGAGTGATTTGCGCAGTGCCTTAAATACGTTAAGTGAAAGCACTGGCAAGCAATACGAGATCACCAGCGCCATTGGTACCTCCCCTAAATTTATTGCGGCAGTGGATTATCAGGCGGCCACACAATACATGGATTACATCTTCATGATGACCTACGACTACAAAGGGGCTTGGAGCAGCGAGCTGGGCCATCAAACCAACTTGCATGCGTCTAACCAAACCGCAGACGACTCGTTAAGCGTTGAGATCAGTGTGAACGCCATGCTCGACCAGGGTGTGGATGCCGGTAAGTTAGTCGTAGGTGTGGCCAAGTACGGTCGCGGCTGGAAAAACATCACCGGATCAAGCGATGCCAACCCGTTTAACGGCCAGGGGGGAGGTGCCATCGACGGCACTTGGGAAAACGGCATTTTAGATTACAAAGACATTGAAGCCAATTACCTGGGCGGTAAAAATGGACAAGGCATTAACGGTTGGCAATATGGCTGGGATGAAAGTGCACAGGCCCCTTATCTGTGGCACGGCGCTAACCAACAGTTAATTAGTTTTGATGATGCCCGCTCCACCATTGCCAAAGGCAACTTTGTTAAACAACACAATTTGGGGGGCGTATTCAGCTGGGAAATTGATGCCGACACTGGCACCATTTTAAATGCCATGCATGAAGGTTTGGGCCATCAACAACAGTAATATAATCAGGCCTTGAGAGGGAATTTAAAACCAAGCGTTAAATTTTCAGCCAGTAGCTAAACCCTACTGGCTTTTTTATTTTACCCCATAGCGTTCTCGGTTAAATGAGATTAAGAAGTGGCAAGGCAATTGTGATGCAGCTACCAACGAGGCTTTTAAGGCAGTGCCAACCGAAAGAAAAAAACTATTTAAACCCCTCACTCTGCTCTTTAATTTCCCCCATGCGTTCGGTTATCTTTGCTAGCAAATCTAGCGCTTCCTCCATGATCACAGACACCCCATCGGCGGATTCAATAATAAGTACCTCCTGACTTTCTTCCAGCCCCATGAAAGGAACCTTAGCATTAATGGTATCCTTTAAAGCCGTTAACGCGTCACCACAGCGTCCGGTTAGCTGCTCGATATCACTGTTTATTTCCTGGGTGGTGTGGTCAATAACGTGAATGGCATCGGCCAGTTTTTCGCTGGATTCCGCCTTATCTTTTAATGCCAGGGACTGCAAACAATTATCAGCCCCTTCCAAACCAATGGGAATTAAATCACGCAGGCGACCCATTTTATTTTCATCCTCTGCAGGCATATTTTTAACCAGTATATTGATATTATTGAAGTTCACCTGCATGCGGTTATTAAAGCTAAATATACGATCTTCCTTGGCCAGTAGTTCCATCAAATCTTGCTCCATGGGTGTTACCGCGCCACCCACACTATTAAAGTAAAATTGCTGATTACAAACACTGCGCACCACTGCGTTCAAATTTAATTCCTGCACAAACTGTAATGTGGTGTGGTTTATTTCCAAGGGGGTTTTGGCATGAAATAGGTTCCTTAAATAGCCCACTACCTGGCCCATTTCGGAGGCATTAATCATGGCGTCAAAGGCGGTACTTTGGGCAAACTGTAATTGCCCACTTAGATCTGAAGTTTCACTGCGGTAATCAATTACCCGTTTTACTTTTTGTAATAGCTCTTCTTCACTAAACGGCTTAACAATATAGTCATCACAGCCCACTTGATAACCCTTAAGGCGCTCTTGGGCCGACCCTCTGGCCGACACAAAAATAACTGATACCCCACTAAAATCTTGTTTAATTTTAGAGCACACTTCGTAGCCATCCATGTGTGGCATACTCACATCCAACAACACAATATCTGCCTCAAAATTTTGTAAGCGATGCAAACATTTTGGTCCGTCTTCTATGTATTCCACATGCTCAAATTTTGATTCTAAGTATTCTTCCATGATGTCCAAGTTAAACGGCTCGTCATCAACCACCATAATTTTGGTAGAGTTATTCATGATTTCTCCCGAGGTATTTTTACGGTAAAACGGGTGCCACATTCATCACAGGCATTATTGTCGGCCCATATCTCGCCTCCATGAAGCAATGCAATATCTTTACAAATGGCCAGACCCAATCCCGTGCCACCATGATCAGCTCTAATAAGGGAGGACTGGGAAAATTTATCGAAAATAGATTCAAGCTCTGCGGCTGGCACCCCTATGCCGGTATCGCACACCGACAACAATGCATTACCACCTGTTTCGTCCGTCTCCAGCAGGATAGTAATTTTGGCGCCCACCTCACTAAACTTAATAGCATTGGACAACAAATTTATAAGCACCAGCATCATGAGGGCTGGGTCAAAATAGGCTTGAAAGGGCACCGCCGAGGTGTTGTCCAAAATGAGTTTTTTATCTTCCAGCAGGGTATGCAGTTCTTCCACTACACTAGAAATAAGTTCGGCTAGATCGCTCACTTGTGGATTAAAATCCATCATGCCGGATTCCAGCTTTGACATATCTAACAAGGTATTAATGAGCTTTAATAATCGACTGGCACTGACCGATATATTGTTAGCGTATTTATCAATTTTTTCTTTATCGGGCTTTTCTTTAGATAGCCTTTTACTGATGAGTGAAGAATAACTGATAATGGCATGCATGGGGGTGCGCAATTCATGGGACATGTTGGCCAGAAAATCTGACTTGGTTTCATTGGCTTGTTCAGCGTCTTCTTTTGCCTTTTGCAACTCCCTAGTACGCTGCGATACTTCTTCCTCTAATAATATGGCCTGATCCATGAGCAGACTTTCTTTGGCCTTAGCCAAGCTAATATCATGCAGAATAACCACGGTTTTTTGATTGTCATGTTTGGCATCGGCCAATTGACTGACATTGCAAGACATATAAATAATCTTGCCCTGCTTGGTTTTAATGGGCACCTCATGTATCCCGGACAATATAGGCACATTCATATTTTCCCTTGAATTATCAATTAACTGACTGTCCAGCAAGTATGAATAGTGCAGCCCAGCCAATTCAGTTTTATGGTAACCCAATAATTTTTCACTGGATGGATTGCTTTCTTCTACCCTTTTATCTTTATCAAGCAAAAGCACGGCATCATTAATGGATTCAAAAATGGATTTAAATTTAAGTTGCTGATCATAGATCTCCACTTTTTTTTGGGAGACTTCATCTTTCAAACGTATATTGAGAAAGCTTTGATTAACCAGCTTAATGAGTTTTTCGATGGTGGTATTTAGTACCTTTGATTCAAAGGGCTTGGACACAAAGTAATTTACATGCTGATTGATGGCGTCCATTAAAATATCTGTTTGAATAAAGCTGGTAACCAAAATGGTATAGATACGCCTATCAAAATTTTCTCTAAAATAATCAATAAGCTGCAGACCGTTTTTTACAGGCATATTGAAATCGGTGACCAATATTTGAGGCGCTGGGCCTATATTTGCGGCGGCGATACTTAAGAGAGGGCTTAAAAAGGTTTGAAAGTCACAATCGTGATGACGTAATTCATCCGCCAGAATTTCCAATGCAATGGCAGAGTCATCCACCACGTAAATCAATGGCTTGCGTTCTAGCTCCATCACCATCACAACGCTTTATATATAGGTGTATATAGACTAGCCCAGCGATTGGACATTTCAAGACAAACACCTTCGGCACCCACCCACCGAGCCTCAACCACGCAGGTTTAGGCTAGTCTCAGTAGATGAGCGCGTTAAAGACGGACAAGCAATGACAATATGGCATGTGAGCATGGGCTGCTTACTGTGGGCACTGAGCCTGCTGAGCCCACTATATGCCCAAGAAAAACCCATCATTCGCTGGTTAACCTGGCAACAGGTGCCCAACTTCATTACCAAGGGGCCGTTTAAGGGACAGGGCATAGGTGATGCCTTAACCCAAGCCATACAAGACAAACTGCCGCAATATCATCACATTAATATCATTAGCAACGCCAACCGCTACCACACTCTTATTCGCCAGCCAGATGTGTGTGTGGCCTGGGCTTGGATTGTGCCGGGCAGTAAAGAGTTTCGCTTGCACAGCCGTCCGGTGTCTTTGGCCCCCAGAACCGGCATTCAAACCCTAAAGTCAAAGGCGCATTTATTTGGCCCCGCAGGCAGTGTTTTGTCGTTGGAAAAATTACTGGGCATGCCTCAATTAAAATTGGGTTACTTGACGGCCATGACCTACAGCAAAAAAGTACATGAGTTACTGGAGCGCTATAAAGGGCAAGGTAATGTGTATTTTTCGGCCAGAAGTGATGTGGAGTTTGATTTAAAAATGCTGGACACCCAGCGCTTCGACTACTTTTTTGGGTTCCCCTCTCAAGCCATATTTAATGCCGAAGTAAAGGCCATAGACAACAAATACCAATTTTACCATATTGCTGAAATAAACAAGTACAGCGCCATGTACAGCCATTGTTCGAACTCTGAATTTGGCCAACGGGTGATGGTGGAACTGGATAAGATTCTCAGCGATGATTTACTGTTGGCCCACCTTAAGGTGGTAGAAAGGTGGAACGGCACAGATCAAAACTACCGAGATGTATTCATGGAATTTGTGATTAAACAACAAGCCAATGACCAGGTAAGCCACCCTGGGCAGTGAATTTGACTGCCCTTGTCTATATTTCATAACCATTGACGGTTTTTGAATAGCCCTAAGAGCATAAGAAATTAGATCTTTTATACCTGATATTTATAGTTAAATTGTCCGAAAATGATTGCCTTGCCATTGATTTGACAATGGTTTTCAGAGAACTAACATTTATCTTATGAGCACCATTTTATAATGGTTAACAGGGGATATAGCGTTCACTGCTGCCTTAAATACCGGCTTTAAAGTCTTCCGCTATTGATCACGCCATAAAGATCATCCAATGCCCAAAAGTCCTACTATTAGAGAGAGTAACGACCTTGAAATTAACCCAGACAATTTCATTTAAACTTATTCTTTCAACCCTGCTATTGGTCACCACCCTATTATTAGTTTTTGGCACTTACGATTATCAAGTGCAACGGGAAATACTGGAGGAAGAACAAAGCAAACAACTCAAACTGATTGAGTCCAGGTTAAAGTTAAATTTACCGGCGGCTATTTGGAATTTTAACGAAGAGCAAGTAAAGGGCATTTTAAACTCAGAGCAGCAGTCTGATGATGTGGCCTTTATTCAGGTATTGAATGACTCTGGCAAAGAAACCGTTCACTCTAACGGCGCCAAAACCGAATTCTCAAGCAAATTTAATCTGGAATTTATCGAGTACGGTCAGGCCAGTAATGTGGGTTCGGTGATCATGTACTTTGATCATTCTCAAATTCATAATGCCCTATCTAGCCTAGCCTATAGCTTTATCATTGAAGGCATTATTCTCGACCTGATTTTGGTATCTGCCTTTTGGTTTCTATTTGGCCGCTTGGTGACGACCCCCTTATCTCAGGTGGCCGATGCCTTAGAGGACATTGCCCGCGGCGAAGGGGATTTAACCCGACGCATTCGTGTGAAAAACGATGACGAAATCGGCCAGGTGGCCAACTCGTTTAATGTGTTTGTGGATAAAATACAATCCCTAGTGCAATCCATTCAAGGCCTGGCCATGCAAACTTCCACGGTGTCTGAAAGTGCTTGTGAAGCATCGCAAGTGAGTGCAGGCCATTTAAAAAACCAGCAGTCCGAGACTGATCAGGTGGCGGCCGCCATCACCGAATTGTCACTATCTACCAAAGAGATTGCGGTTAATGTGCAATTAACCGCCGACTCGGCCAACCATGCAAGCCAGGATGCCAAAGAGGTGAACAGCATCATTCAAGAATCCATCGACTCCATTAATGGCCTGTCTGATCACCTGAATCAAAATAGCCAGGTCATTGGCTCGCTGGAAAAAGATGTGGACGGCATCGTGTCGGTGCTGGATGTCATTCGCGGCATTGCCGAACAAACCAATTTACTGGCGTTGAATGCCGCCATTGAAGCGGCTCGCGCCGGCGAACAAGGCCGTGGTTTTGCGGTAGTGGCCGATGAAGTGCGGGCCCTTGCCAGTCGCACCCAGGAAAGCACTGCACAGATTCAAACCACCTTACAAAGCCTGCAGTCTGGGGCAGAGTCGGCGGTCAAAGTGATGAACGACAGCCAGGTGAAAAGCAACGAGTCGGTATCCAAAGCGCAAAGCTCGGGAGAGTCGATTAACCGTATACTCACCTCCACCGATAAAATTAATGACATGGCGACTCAGATTGCATCTGCTGTGGAAGAACAAAGCATGGTCTCACAAGACTTAAGTAAAAATATTAATAGCATCGTAAGCCTAGGCCAAGACAGCTTAGGGCAACTTAACCAAATGACAGAAAACGCCGAGACCATGAAGAACAATGCAACTAAGCTAAATGGTTTGGCACAGCAGTTTAAAACCTAGTTTTAACTTTGCTAAGTTAAGTTATTAAAAATCACACCCACGAAAATTACCAATAGGGAGGTAGGCTTTCTTTATTTTGGTACTCTCCGGTTTTTTTGTTGCGCTTCCCTCATAACTATTCAACCCCCTTAAAAACAGAATAGAAATAGCCTCACTGAAGCCAGTGATTTTAATAGTCCTAGTGACCTGACAAACTGAAACAAATCAGCGTACTAAAGAGGGTTGGAGCGGCTATCAGAAAATTTTTGCGGATGGAATTTTACAATAGACACTTACAAGAAAGATAGGCATTACCTTAAAACATAGCCCCATGAATTATTATTCAAAGGGCTATTGCTGCTAACAGTTACTGCCAATCGCTAAGACCGTACTTACTTAGTACTTTTTCCAACTCACCGCTAGCACGTAGTTTTTTTAACCCTTCGCTAAACCACTGCACCAGTTGCTTAGATTGCGCTTTTGCAGGTGAACAGGCTATGTACATACTATCGGCTTCGGCCAATAAGCCAGCTCCCATAACCTCCCCACTTTTTCCCATTTCCTTAAGCTTGGCCTCCATCACTAGGTGGGATTCAATTAGGCTGTCGATGCGACCCGCCAGCAATTTTTTTATGTTATTTTCCAGAGCATTGTTGCCTTTTATGATTTGCACGCGGCCCGAGGTTTTATTGGCCTCCACATAGGCATCAAAATCATCACTGTAAGCATAACCACCTATGGTGCCCACCTTTACTGCCATTAGAGATTTAATGCCGTCATACTTCCAGCTACTGCCTTTTTTTACATAAAACGTCGACTCTATTTTACCCCAAGGAATGGCCGGGAATAAAAAGTCTGGCGCGTCCTCTGTATAAGCACCCACCACACAGTCATATTTACCCTTACGCACGTCGGCCAGACTGCGCTCCCAAGGGGATGCTTTGTAATCCACCGTGTAGCCATGCTCTTTTAAAATTAACTGCGCCAGCTCAATCATATAACCCGGTTGAGGCGATCCTGGCACGCCGTTAATGGGATACCACACATCGGCACGAATACTGACTGATTTCGCCAATAAACCGCCGCTAAACATCAATAAAGCCGTCATTACGGCTACTTTACTCACCTTACCCATCACACTTCCCCTTCGGTTAAAGTTATCCATTTCAGTGTAGTAAAGCTTGCCATTAGTGAAAGTCAGCGCCTTATCCCCCAGTAAAGATTCATCAAGGTCATTACTTTGTCATTTATCATCATTCCTTAACGAAGGAAGCTATGGTCAGATGAATCCAACAATAGCCGCAGAATTAATAATGAAAAATAACAACATTCCCCACCTTCACCTGCCGGGCCCTGGCGAGGATCTGCATTTTTTCGGGGCCAATGGTTTCCCAGCGGGGGTGTATCAACCTCTGTTAGCTGGCCTCAATGAGACGTTTAATGTTTATGCCATGCAGTGCCGCGCCACTTGGCCCGAAATTGGACGTCCCACCCATAAAAATTGGGAATTGTACGCCGATGATTTAATCCAGTTTATCGAGCAGCATTGCCAACACCCGATCATTGCGGTGGGCCATAGCCTGGGGGCCAGCAGCACGGTTTTGGCCGCCAATAAACGTCCCGATTTATTCAAGGCTTTAGTCTTAATTGAACCGGCCATGGTGAGCTGGCCCATGCGATTAATGATGAAGTTTACGCCCCTGCATTTTCTAAAGCGTAACAAGCTCATCAACGGCACCTTAAATAAGGCCGATCGCTGGCAGGAAAAAGAAGATTACCTGGCCCATATAAAACGGTTTAAAGGGTATGGAAAATTTAGCGAACAAACCTTTTTAGAATTTGAAAAACACGCCATTGAAAAAACCAAAAAGGGTGATTATCAACTGGTATTTGGCAATCGATGGGAGGCTCACAACTACACTCAGCCACCTTTTTTATTAAACAAGTTAAAGTCGCTCACAAAACGGGGCCTTCCTACCGTGGCCATTGCCGGCAAGCCTAATTTATTTTTTGGCAAAAAATTATGGGAAGGGTGGAAGAGATATCAACCAAAAGCGATTTTTGAACAGGATAACCGTTACGGTCATTTAATTCCGCTGGAAGCGCCTTTTGATACTTTAAAATTGATTCTGCAAGGATTGGGAAAAACTAAGAAATAATAGGATTTTAAGCTGTGGTTAATATTTGATTAAGTTATTACCTGAAGCTTCAGAGTTCGATTTTCAAGATACTCCCCTGCATGAGGCTGCTTGCAGGCGACTGAAGTTAGCCAATAACGTTGGCCCAGTTAACATCGGTCGCCTGCAAGCAGCCTCCTACATTTTGTAGGTAGCGAGAGTGTGATTTTACAAATCGTCTACTATGCCTTTCATTTTATCTTTTAATATGGATTTTTTATTATCTAAAAACTCCTCACCCTGATCAATTAAACCGGCATCGTCGGCGCTGTCATGGGCATCGTGTAATACATCCGGGTCGCTCAACGGGTTATCGTATAACGCATTGCCCTTGCCTATGTTTACCCCAAACCACAAACCCACACCAAAACTAAAGACAATGGCCATGACCAGAATTTTCATATTATTTCCTTTTAATGAAAACCCCTGTGCCCATTTGCACTGAGGTTATTTTAAAACTACTTCAATTTTATCTTTCAGGTAAATCTCATGTTCATTAATATGACTGCGATAAGCCAAGATTTCTACGCCTTTTTGCGCCGCCTCCCTTAACAACTTGCCATACAACGGATCAATGTGGTCTGCCGGGCGTACTTGTTTGATGCCACTGTGATTCACACAGAAAAATATCACCCCACGATGACCCTGTTCGACCATAAGCATCAACTCACGTAAATGTTTACTGGCCCGGTCACTGACACTGTCGGGAAAATAGCCAATACCGTCATCAAATGTGCCTTCGCTGTTGGGCACATCGTCTGTCATGGATTCCAGTAAGGTGGTGTTTTTTACCTCCACATAGATGGCTTTGTCGCCACCCGACAATAGGATATCAATGCGGCTCTTTTCATCTCCGTAACGCACCTCGGTTTTAAGGGTGCTGTAATCTTGTAGCTCACTTACCACACCATTCTCAATGGCTTCTGCCACCAGATAATTAGGACGTGACGTATTAATACACGCCACGTGCCCGGATGGGGTCTGTACTAATTCTAGACTATGGGGGTATTTTCGTTTTTCGTTTTTACTGTCCCAGTACCAGGCGTCGCCCCCTTCCACATAGCAGTTTTTCATGGAACCAGTATTGGCATTGTGTACTGTGAGTACTTCACCGTTTGCCAGAGTAAGGTCCACCATGAAACGTTTATAGCGTTTTATCCAGGTGGCTTTTTGTAATGGAAATTGAAATTTCATGTAATTAACTTTTTTCGTTTTCGTGTTGAGAGTTTAAGCGCTCTAAAAATAATTTGATGCGTGCCACCGCTTGTTTTAATTTGGGCACGGGGGCGGTATAGGCAAAACGTACAAAGTGCTCACCCTCACTTGGGCTAAAATCGATGCCTGGGGTAATGGCCACCCCTTGCTCATCCAATAAGGCCCGACAAAAAGCCATACTGTCTTCACTAAAGGCGCGAATGTCGGCGTAAATATAAAAGGCCCCCTGGGGTTTCACCGGAATCACAAATCCTAATTCCTCTAGGGCCGGCAGCAGGTACTCTAATCGATCTGAAAACTCAGTACGCCGCGCCTCTAAGGTATGTATGCATTCATCATCAAACAAGGCCAATGCCCCGTGCTGGGCCGGGGTGTTGGGGGCCAGAAATAGGTTTTGCGCAAGTTTATCAAGCCCCTCTATGGCCCACTTTGGCGCCACCAACCACCCCAGGCGCCAGCCGGTCATGGTGAAGTATTTGGAAAAGCTGTTGATCACAAACACATCTTCCAGCTCCACCGCCGTGTGTGCATCCACACCATAGGTGAGGCCGTGATAAATTTCATCCACAATTAAACTGCCCCCTTTACCCTGCACCACAGCATGCAATTGGGCTAACTGCTCTTCATTCATCACGCCTCCGGTGGGATTAGCCGGACTAGCAATGAGGGCCCCCACTGTATTTTCCTGCCAGTGTTTCTGAGCCTGTTGCGCCGTTAAGTGAAAGCCATTTTGAGCCAGGGTTTTCACTAAGGCACCCTGGGCATTAATATTGGCTAAAAAATGGCGATTGCAAGGGTAACCTGGGTCGGTTAACAACAAGTTTTCACCCGGGTTCACCAGCAGGCTAGTGATGAGCTGCAAGGCCCCAGAGGCACCTGGCGTTATAATGATTTGGTTAGCATCCACCTGCTTGCCATAACGTTGCCTATAAAAATCCGCCAAGGCCTGGCGCAGCTCAGGCAACCCGGTGGCTGGCGTGTAATGGGTTAGCCCCTGCTGCAAGGCGTTAATACCTGCTTCTATTACCGGCGGCGGACTGGAGAAATCAGGCTCTCCCACTTCCAGATGAATGATATCTCGGCCCTTTGCTTGCATGGCTTTAGCGCGGGCTAAAAGATCCATCACATGAAAGGGCTCGATGTGGTTAAGCCTATTGGCTATTTTCATGGTAATCGTCACTATTTTTTTGTTTATTTTGCCCATATCTGGACAAAGATCTGCATTTTTTGATATTAATGTGGCATAGGTAAATGTTATCTGATAGTTTTTCGCCCCCTATTGACCCATGCACGTATAATGAGGTCAATAAATGGAAACAATATGGCCCAAGAGCCTAGCAAGGTGAGGCAGGATTATATGCCAGCAAAAGATAAAACCGAATTCGCACAGTCCGGCTTTACACCCTACAAAGAGAAAAAGGGTGAAGAGTACATGGGTACCGAAATGAAGGAACACTTCAAAGGTATTCTAAACGGCTGGAAGCAAGAGCTGATGGAAGAAGCGGACCGCACTAAGGTTCACATGCAAACTGACGCTGAAAATTATGCCGATCCCAACGATCGCGCTAGTCAGGAAGAAGAGTTCAGTCTTGAATTGCGTACTCGCGACCGCGAACGCAAGCTCATCAAGAAGATTGAAAAGACCATGGAGCTCATCGAAAACGATGATTATGGTTACTGTGACGCCTGTGGCATTGAAATTGGTGTACGTCGCTTAGAAGCACGTCCTACCGCAGATCAGTGCATAGACTGCAAGACGCTGGCTGAAATTAAAGAGAAACAAGTGGGTAAGTAATTCCACCCCTTGTTTAACTTAAAGCACCTATTTATAGGTGCTTTTTGCGTTTAAGAGCAGTGAATTTGTTAACAGATACTGAATACACAGGGCGCTTTGCCCCCACCCCCACCGGTCCTTTGCACCAGGGCTCTTTGGTGGCAGCACTTGCAAGCTACCTGGATGCCCATCGCCATCATGGCACGTGGTTATTGCGCATGGAGGATCTGGACCCACCTCGGGAAGACAAGGCCGCCCGCGAATTAATCCCTCAGCAGTTAGTGGCCCATGATCTTAAATGGCATGGGGACATGGAGTATCAGAGCCGTAACAGCCAGCGCTATGATGATGCCTTGGCGCAACTCAAACACAAACAACTGCTATTCCCCTGCACCTGTTCACGTAAAATGTTGGCCCAGCATTCAGGTTTACATCAGGGCAATTGCCATAGCCTATCAGCAGGTCAAGCTGCCACCCCCCATGCTTGGCGCTTACCGGTTAACGATGAGTTGTGGTCTTTTCAGGATCAAGTCTATGGGGAATACGGTCATAACCTGCTGACTACGGTGGGAGACCAGGTTTTGAAACGCAAAGATGGCCCTTACGCCTACCAATTGGCGGTGGTGGTGGACGATCACCATGCTGGCATCAATCATGTGGTGCGTGGCCTGGACTTGCTAGACAACACCCCCAGGCAGTTATATTTAATGGATTGTTTGGATTATGAGCCCCCTAAATACCTGCACCTGCCGCTTATATTGAACCCTGAAGGGCAAAAGCTCAGCAAGCAAAATAAGGCGCGGGCCCTTGATTTAAGCACCACCCAACAAAATTTATTGGACGCCCTTAGGTTTTTAAATCAACCCCTGCCCCCCACAGAATTCACCCAGAGCAACCAACAAATATTAAACTGGGCCATCACGCATTGGTCGGTGGCATCCATACCCACCAGCCAGGCGGGACTTATCTAACCCGCAGCGTCCAAGGATACTTGCCCTAGCCTGTTACCCACAGTAACATCTCAACTCTGCCACCCTGTTTGTCCCTTGGAAATCCATGTACACACACAGATTGATCCTGTTATTTGTCTTCGCGGCGTTTCTGGTATCCCCCGTTATTATCGACTGGTGGCTGGCGCCTGCTGGTGCCTGGTATCGGCCTTTCGCCCTGTGGTTAATCCTTATTGGGGTCTCCATCTGGTTGCAGCGCTGGCATGACGAAGAGGAAGACGACTCATGACCTTTAGTATTGCTGCGCTGGTGAGCATCGTCGTCACCTACCTGTTTGTCTTGTTTTTTACCGCTTATGCCGCCGAAAAAAACTGGTTGCCAGCAAAACTGGTGCGCCATCGTGCCGTATATGTATTGTCTTTAGGGGTATACGCCAGCGCTTGGGCCTTTTATGGCAGCGTGGGCCTGGCCCATGAATACGGCTATGGTTACCTCACCTATTACCTAGGCATCAGTGGCGCCTTTGTACTGGCGCCCATCTTGTTAAAACCTATATTGCACATCACCAAAACCTACCAGCTAACGTCTCTGGCTGACTTATTTGCCTTTCGTTTTCGCTCCCGTGCGGCAGGCACCCTCACCACCATTGTAATGTTGGTGGCCATATTGCCCCTCATTACCTTGCAAATTACCGCCGTCACCGACAGCTTTTTACTGCTTAACAGCGAGCTGCACCACACCCGCATAGCCTTAGGTTATTGCGCGGTCATGACCCTGTTTGCCATTCTATTTGGGGCAAGGCATGTGAGCCCCCGTGAAAAACACGAGAGCCTGGTTTTTGCTATCGCCATGGAATCGGTGATTAAACTGGTGGCCATTACTATCCTGGGTTACGTGGCCCTGTTTGTGGTATTTGATGGCCCGGATGCCATGGACAGCTGGCTGCAATCCAATCATTTTTGGTTATCCAGTATGCAGCACTCCATACAGGAAGGGCCGTGGCGTACACTGCTATTGCTGTTTTTTGCCTCCAGCGTGGTGATGCCGCATATGTTTCACATGGCGTTCACCGAAAACTCCAATGCCTCCGCCTTAAATACCGCCAGCTGGGGCTTGCCGCTCATGTTATTAATCATGGCCATCATGGTACCGCCCATTTTGTGGGCCGGCATTTTCTTAAATGTGCAAACCCCCGCCGAGTACTTTGCCCTAGGCATAGGTCTAGAATTACAAAGCCCCACCCTCACCGCGATTGCCTTTGTGGGAGGCCTGGCGGCGGCGTCGGGGATTATTATCGTCACCACCTTGGCCATGGCGGCCATGTCCCTGAACCACCTAGTTTTACCCTTGGTAGAGCTCAACCCCAAGAAGGATATGTATGCCTGGTTATTGTGGACCCGACGCTGGTTAATCGCTGCTATCTTCCTTGCCAGCTACGTGTTTTATCGCTTCTTAAGCCAAGATAAAGGCATGGTTGATTTGGGCATCATCGCCTTTGTGGCGGTATTGCAATTTCTGCCTGGGGTCATGGGCGTCTTGTTTTGGCCCACCGCCAATCGCCAAGGATTCCTGGCGGGGCTGGCGTTGGGGGTCATGGTCTGGATATGGACCATGTTATTGCCCCTCATGGATTTACCCACCCTGTCGTGGCTTGAGCCCTTTTTGCCCACCACTGATCAGGACAACTGGTTTTTAGCGGCCTCGGGGTCCATGGCCCTTAACTTTGTGGTGTTTATTGTGGTCTCTATCATGAGCAACACTCGCCCCATCGAGTCCAGTGCCGCTGAAGCCTGCAGCATAGATACCCTGGGCACCCCGCAACGGCAAGAACTGGTGGCCAAGAATGCTCAGGAGTTTTTAGCCAGCCTCACCGAGGCCCTGGGGGCGCAAGCTGCCAACCGGGAACTCTCTCAGGCCCTGTACGATTTAAACCTGGCCGACAACGAACACCGCCCTTACCAGTTACGGCGCTTGCGCGGCAAACTAGAAGCCAACTTATCCGGTTTAATGGGGCCAGCGGTGGCCCACAATTTGGTCACCCGCTGGTTGCCGTTTAAACACAAGGGCGAGTTACAGGCCGGTAACGATATACATTTCATTGAGAAAGGCCTGGAAGTGTATCAAACCCGCTTAACCGGCTTGGCTGCCGAACTCGACAGCTTACGCCGCTTCCACCGCCAAACCCTGGAGCGTCTGCCCATGGGGGCTTGTAGCCTGGGAGCCGATGGTGAAATCCTCATGTGGAACAGCGCCCTCACCGAGCAAACCAATGTGAGTGCCGATGACGTGGTGGGCAACAAGGTCACTAACCTGAAAGAGCCCTTGCGTAGCCTGTTAATAGATTTCATCAACGATGGCAGCAGCCACCTGCATAAAAAAACCATCGAAGTTAACGGCCGCCCGCGCTGGATCAACCTGCACAAGGGGGCTTTGGAAAACCCGGACAGCCATGAGTACGGTGGCCTAGTGATCTTGCTGGAAGACCAAACCGATACCCAGTTACTGGAAGACGAACTGATCCACAGCGAGCGACTAGCCTCCGTGGGACGATTAGCCGCGGGCGTTGCCCACGAGATTGGCAACCCCATTACTGGCATCGCCTGTTTGGCGCAAGATATCAAGTACGAAACCGACAACCCGGTTCTTTTGGACTTGGGGGAACAAATCTTGGAACAAACCCAGCGCGTCACCCGCATCGTTCAGTCCCTCATGAACTTTTCTCACAGCGGCAATCACTTGCAGCATCAGGAACAGGGGCCGGTGAGTATTCACCATTGCGCCCAGGATGCCATCGACTTGTTGCTGTTATCGGGTAAAGAGTCGGGCATCGAATTTAAAAACCTGTGTAATCAGGAGCACATCGTCATGGGTGACGATCAACGCCTACAACAGGTATTTGTAAACCTGTTAAGTAACGCGCGAGATGCCAGCCCGGAAAACGGATCTATCACAGTGCAAGCCGAAATGAACGAACACACAGTGACAGTGGAAGTGATCGATGAGGGCAGCGGCATCAGCGAAAGCGAGATTGAACAAATTTTTGAGCCCTTTTTCACCACCAAAGAAGTGGGCAAGGGCACCGGGTTGGGATTGTCTTTGGTGTACAGCATCATCGAAGATCACTATGGGCATATCAGCATCGACAGCCCAGCCAACACAGAACTCAACAATGGCACTCGGGTGGTGATTAACCTGCCCAGATACCAGCAACATGATAACGAGCAACAGGAGCAGCTAAGTTAATGGCCAAAATACTGATAGTTGAAGATGAAAAAGTCATTCGCAACGCCTTACGCCGCCTGTTGGAGCGTAACGACTACCAAGTAGAAGAGGCCGACAGCCTAACCGTGGCCAAAGAGTTTGACCTGCAACAGTTTGACATGATTGTCAGCGATCTACGTCTACCCGGTGGCAACGGCACCGAACTCATCGACCTGGCCCAGCCCATTCCCGTGCTGATTATGACCAGCTTTGCCAGCCTTAAAAGTGCGGTGGACGCCATGAAACTGGGGGCGGTGGATTACATAGCCAAACCGTTTGATCACGATGAAATGCTCATTGCGGTACAACGCATCTTAAAGAGCCGTAATCTGCAGCGCCAAAATCAGGTACTTAAAAAAGAAATCGCCAAGGACTACCCCACCAGCGGCATGATTGGCAGCTGCCCACCCATGGAAAAGCTGTTTAAGATGATTGGCAAGGTGAGCCCCACCGATGCCACCGTGCTAATTTTGGGTGAGTCGGGCACGGGTAAAGAATTGGTAGCCCGCGCTCTGCACGAGCAAAGTCCACGCAGCGACGCCCCCATGATCAGTGTGAACTGCGCCGCTATCCCGGAAAATCTCATCGAATCAGAGTTATTTGGCCACGAAAAAGGCTCGTTTACCGGCGCCACCACCGCCCGAGTGGGCTTAGTAGAAGCCGCCGATGGCGGTACTTTGTTTTTGGATGAAATTGGCGAACTGCCGCTGGAAGCTCAGGCCCGCCTGTTAAGGGTACTGCAAGAAAGTGAAATTCGCCGTGTGGGCTCGGTGCAAAGCAAAAAAGTAAATGTGCGCCTGGTGGCCGCCACTCACCGCGCCTTGAAAGATCTGGCTCATAAGGGTGAGTTTCGTCAGGATTTGTATTACCGCCTGAACGTGGTGGAGCTTAATCTGCCGCCGTTGCGTGATCGTGGCGACGATATTATTGAACTGGCTGAGAAACTGCTAGAGCGCACCTGTAACAAGCTAAACCGACCACAGCTCAGCTTTGCCAATGAGTGCCGCGTGGCCATCAGCCAATACCGCTGGCCGGGTAATGTAAGAGAAATGGAAAATGCCATCGAGCGCTCGGTGATCCTCAACGACGGGGAGGACATCAACTCGGAAGACATGGCCATAGATACCCAGAGTGACCGTCAGATTGCCCCTTCTATGATGGCCTCATTGCAGCAGGAAAAAACCAGCCTGGAAGTAAACCCATCCGAATTGTCTCTGGATGACTACTTTCAACACTTTGTATTGGAAAACGAAAACAAGCTCAATGAAACCGAGTTAGCGCAAAAATTAGGTATTTCCCGCAAAAGCCTGTGGGAGAGGCGCCAGCGCCTGGGCATCTCACGCAAAAAAGCCAAATAATGCTCTAAAAGAAAGGGGGGAGCACCCAGCTCCCCCCTTTAATTGTTACCTGTCACCCCATGTCCAGATCAAAACCGTCAAAATTAGTAACACTGGGCCTATGAATCCACTGGGCGTTCGTGGCCGCTTAAGCCAAGCTATTGATTTAAATCGATTAATTCCACATGGCACAGGCAGTGCAACTGAGAACAGGTAAGTTTAAGACAGGTAAATGCCCCCAATAAAAATAACAGCGTCATTTATCCCAGGGTGCCAAACCCAATAAAAATAACCCTTGGCACTTAGCTCGTTTGCCAATTGCTTTAAACCCAGCAAGCTTTAAAGCAATTGGAATGATTTCCCCTCTTTCTTCTCCCTCTTTAACACAGTCCCAATGAATCGTAACAATCGTGCCGAACTATTGGCAAAAGAGCCCTCTTGCTTACCTAAATGACGGCCTGCGCCAATATTTAAAGCCAATATTACTGCAAACGATTCTTGAACTAGCCCAGTTGCCCAGCCCTGCAAAGTCCAAACCCGCCACATTTGTTACCCCTGTTACCGATTTGCCCACTTTGGCGCGGGATGGGTAACAAAGCCATGACAGTACCCTAATGAAAAAGTTCTGAAACCATGTAACCCACTGTTTTAAAAGAAGATTTTAAAGTTGGCACAGCAACTGCACTATACTAAGTAAGTTTAGCGAGACCCACACAAATAAAAATAACAAAGTGGATCCCGCAGACAGTAACAGAGACACATTAATAAAAATAAAAAAGTGCTCTTCTACTGTTAGCCATAATACTTAAAATAACAGGCTAAACAGAATTCGTGTTCTGAGTGTGTAGTGACCCATTATTAAAATAACAATAAGGGCGCACCAGATACTCAAAACACAATTCGACAACCATAACAAAAACAATAAAGCACTCGAAACCATCCAGGGCACAACCAACAACAATAATAAAGTTGCCCTAGACATTTTCTTCTCTGTTCCCCCCAAAAAAACAAAACCCGTTAAAGCTACACCCCAAGCCAAGCTCCAACTTATATATTTTCCTTATACGCCTATTTTCCAAGCTGTAGACCATAAACAATTCATTGCAAAGCTTACCTGCGCCACATTTGTTACCCCCTGTTACCGATTTGCCCAAATACCAAAAAAACGCGGGGGATTGGGTAACACACGCCGGACAGCCCACCTGAAATAAAGTTCCAGATACCCTGCAGCCCCCGCAATCATTGAAAATGTTAAAGTTGGCACAGCAAATGCAACTATATAAATATATGAGTTAATAACTCAGCGAGACTGACACTAATAAAAATAAAAAGTTGGTTTAGCACGCAGTACTAGAGACACAGCAATAAAAATAATAAAGTGCCTCAAATACTGTGAGCCAAAATAATTAAAATAACAGGCTAACCAGAATTCGTGTTCTGAGTGTGTAGTGACCCACCTTAAAACAATAATAAGGGCACACCAGATACTCAAAACACAATTCGACCTAAACAATAATAATAAAAACAGCACTCGAATCATTCTTGGGCAGCAACTAATAAAAATAAAAAATGTTGCCCTGGAAACTTTCACTCCTCCCTAAACAACCCCAAACACAGCAACACGCTAAAATCCGGTTATCTTGTATTTGAAGTCCACTGCTGTACACTGCCAATCGCTTGAACCCTACGAAATTCAACGCTGCAAGGTCAATCTTAAACTATGGTTAATCAGGTCAGCTATGGAATTAATCTTATTGAAAGCTCACTTGCCTATTGAACCTCTAACTAATCATGCTTAAACGTTTTATATCTAAATTTAAAAAAAGTTCGGCCGACCCTTACCAGGCTGAAATCATTGCCCGCCAAGATCACGACATTAGCCGTGATAACATCAGCGAAAATGCGCTTAAAGTCCTCTATCGCCTTAAAAAAGCCAACTATGAAGGCTATCTGGTAGGCGGCGGCGTACGAGACCTATTATTAGGTGAAAGCCCCAAAGATTTCGACATCGCCACCAACGCCACCCCGGAAGAAGTGCACGCTCTGTTCCGTAACTCCCGTTTAATTGGTCGCCGTTTTCGCTTAGTACACGTTGTGTATGGTCGCGACGTGATCGAAGTGGCCACCATGCGCGGTCATCACGACAACGCCAAAGGCAAACACCAGTCTAAAAAAAGCGACTCTGGCATGCTGCTGCGTGACAATGTTTACGGCACCATCGACGAAGACGCCATTCGTCGTGACTTCACCATCAACGCCCTGTATTACGACATCAATGACTTTGCAGTGCACAGCTACGCTGGTGGCATGCAGGATTTAAACAAGCGCCGCTTGCGCCTAATTGGTGACCCGGCCACACGCTACCGTGAAGATCCGGTACGTATGCTGCGCGCCGTGCGCTTTGCCGCCAAGCTGGATTTCACAATCGAAGCCAAGACCGCCGCGCCCATTAAAGAGCTGGCGCCGTTATTACTGGATATACCGGCCGCCCGTTTATTTGAGGAAGTGCTTAAGTTATTCATGGCCGGTTACGCGCAAAAGACCTTTGCCTTGCTTGAGAAGTTCCACCTGTTTGAACAGCTATTCCCCCACACTCAGCAGTGCATCAATGAAAATCAGCACTATCGCAAGCTGGTAGATCTTGCTTTGATCAACAGCGACAAACGTGTGGCCCAGGGCAAGAGCCTGACCCCTGCATTTTTATACTCGGTATTTTTATGGCCGTGTTTGTTAGAAACTGCTCGCATCCTGCGTGAACAGGGGGTGCCAGATGTGCCTGCTATGCACCAGGCCGCCACTGAGGTGATCAGCAATCAACAAACCCACACTTCTATTCCGAAGCGTTTCACCATTCCCATGAAAGAGATTTGGGACTTGCAGCGCCGCCTGGAGCGCCGTCAGCCTAGGCAGATTGATAGCATCATAGGTCACAGCCGTTTCCGCGCCGCTTATGACTTTGTTTTGCTGCGTGAGCAAAATGGCGAAAAACTGGATAACGCCGGTGACTGGTGGACAAAATACCAAGAAGAAAACCCGGATGCCTTGTATCAAAAGCCGGAAAGGCCCAGATACAATTCCCGTAATCGTTCTCGCAACCGCCGTGATGATGGCCCCCATCGTATTTCCAAGGGACGTTCCGGCCAGGGTAATCGAGATCAAGGCAGCCGCGATAACGACGGCCCTCACCGTGTGAGCCACTCTCACGACGATGGCCCACATCGTGTATCCAATGGCCGCCATCGCGATCAAGACGCCCCACACCGCGTATCCAAACGCCCTAGAAAGCCCAGCAGAGACTAGTCTTGAAACCCTGGATCACAGCCTACATAGGGCTGGGCAGTAACCTGCACCAGCCTTTGTTGCAGGTGCAGGAGGCCATGGAAGAACTCAACAGTCACCGTCACCTTAAAAACCTGCAAGTAAGCCCCATTTACGCCAGTAAACCGGTGGGGCCTCAAGATCAGCCTGACTTCATTAATGCCGTGGCCAGTGTTGAAACCCAACTTGGCCCCCATGATTTACTGGATGTATTGCAAAGCCTTGAGCAAGAGCATGGACGCATTCGAAAGCGCCACTGGGGTGAACGCACCCTAGACTTAGACTTACTCACCTATGGCCACGCCGAGATACACACTCCCAGACTCACGGTGCCCCACCCACTGCTGTTTGAGCGCAGTTTTGTGCTTTACCCCTTCAATGATCTGGCCCCCCAATTCCCCTTTAATAATGGCCTCACGCTTAATCATTACCTGCAAAAGGTACCTTTTGACCTGATTGCTGTAAAAAAAGGCAATTGACTTACTCTGTCTAGAACCGGACTATAGCCCCCACATCAATTGAAACATGGTTATTTATTAAACAAATGACCATTTTATGACTTGAAAAGTGGATGTTTTATGAGCAAGACCACCATTAACACCCTGCACCAATGTAAACAGAATCAACACAAGTTCTCTGTTGTCACTGCCTACGACGCCACCTTTGCGCACTTAGCAAGCAGCGCCGGCATTGATGTCTTGTTAGTGGGCGACTCCCTGGGCATGGTGCTACAGGGCAAAGACAGCACGGTGCCTGTGACCCTTGAGCACATGTGTTACCACACAGACGCCGTTAAACAAGGCAACCAAGGGGCGCTGATCATGAGCGACCTGCCCTTCATGTCGTACAGCACACCTGAACAGGCCATAGACAGCGCCGCCGCTCTAATGCAGGCCGGTGCCGAAATGGTGAAACTGGAAGGCGGTGCCTGGTTGGTCGAGACCGTTAGAATGCTTAGCGAACGAGGCATTCCCGTGTGCAGTCACTTGGGCCTTACCCCACAATATGTACATAAGTTTGGTGGTTACAAAGTACAGGGCCGTGATGATGCCGCCGCTAAACAGATGCTGGACGATGCCCGCGCCATGGAACAAGCCGGTGCCGATTTATTGTTATTAGAGTGTGTGCCCAGCACCCTGGCCAAACAGCTCACCGAAAGCGTAAACATCCCGGTGATTGGCATAGGCGCCGGTAGCGACACCGACGGACAGGTATTGGTGTGTTACGACATGCTGGGCATGAACCCGGGACACATCCCTAAGTTTGTAAAAAATTACATGATTGAAGGCCGCACCATCTCCCAAGCCTTTGAAGCCTATGATCAAGAAGTCAAATCGGGTGGCTTTCCAGCACCCGAACACGGATTTAAAGCATGAAGACGGTAGAAACCCTAGCAGCCCTTAGGGCCGAGATTAAAGCCGCCAAGCGCGCCGGTAAACGAGTAGGGTTTGTGCCCACGATGGGCAACCTGCACGAAGGCCACATGATCTTAGTTGATCAAGCCCATCGCGAATGCGATTTCGTAGTGGCCAGTATCTTTGTTAACCCATTACAGTTTAACGACATCGATGATTTGGGCCGTTACCCGCGCACCCTCACCGCCGACCAACAACACTTGGTAGACCGTGACTGTGACCTGCTGTTTTATCCTTCTGTGGACGAGATGTACCCGGATGGCCAAGACAATCAAAGCAAAGTTTCGGTACCGGTAGTTAGTGAAGGTTTATGTGGTGCCAGTCGCCCCGGCCATTTTGATGGCGTAAGCACGGTTGTGAGCAAGTTATTTAACATGGTGATGCCCGACGCGGCCTTTTTTGGCGAGAAGGACTACCAGCAGCTGGCGGTGATTCGCAAAATGACTCATGACCTCAATATGGCTCTGGATATCGTGGGAGTGACCACTTGCCGCGAAGAAAACGGCTTGGCCATGAGCTCACGTAATAACTACCTAAGTGAAGAAGAACGCGCTCAAGCCGGTCACATCTGGAAAGAGTTGAATCGCGTGATCGATGGGTTAAAGGCTGGCAGCAAGAATTTTTTCGATCTTATCCAGCAGGGCAAGATCAACCTCATCAAACAAGGCTTTAAACCCGATTACCTTGAGATACGCCACGCCCAAACCCTAAAACCCGCCACCGAAAGCGATGAGCAAGTGGTGGTATTAGTGGCCGCCATTCTGGGCAAAGCGCGTTTAATTGATAATATTCGTGTGGATTTAAGCGCCTAAACCGCTGTTTAATTAATAGTCAAATACATGGGTGCGTGGCGTTGAATAGCCAACCTGAATCGGGCATACTCCGATTCGCCTCATAAGGGCCCATGTAAAAATTAAGTGAAAGGATCGTACCTATGATGTCCATCATGCTTAAAGCCAAGCTACACCAAGCTCGTGTTACCCACGCTGTGCTTGAATACGAAGGGTCATGTGCCATCGACGGTAACCTGCTGGATATGGCCGGCATCCGCGAAAATGAACAGGTACAAATTTACAACATCGAAAATGGCCAGCGTTTCACCACTTACGCTATTCGCGGTGAAGAAGGCAGCGGCATTATCTCCGTTAACGGGGCCGCCGCACATTTGGCAGAAGTGGGCCAGCGCGTCATCATCTGCGCCTACGCCAGCTATGCAGAAGAAGAGCTGGAAGGCTTTAAACCGCGTTTGATCTACATGAATCAGGACAATACGGTTAGCCACACCTCTAACAACATCCCGGTTCAAGTGGCTTAAATACGCCGTAGACATCGCAGGGCAAGCTCTACTGCCCTGCAAATCAGCCTTTCATTTCCCCCACAGCTCACACATTATTATATTTTTTTGTATTATTTGCCCCTGTTACTTGAAGCTTGCCCCCCTCTTGTCTAAACCCATATATAGGCCCATTCATTAAGAAAATGGATTTCCCATGGGCGCAGGGAGCATATGTTTTCAATTTCCAAGCTATCGCTAAAGTACAAAATACTCAGCATTGCCCTCATCGGGGCCATTGGTTTTGTGAGCTACCTGGCTTTCAACTTCAAGGCAGCGGGCAGCAATGACCAGCGCCTCACCAAAATTCAGGAAGTGAATTTTCCAATTCTGGATATCACTGGGAAAATCTGGCTGGAACTATTTTCTGCGCGCACTGCTATGCAAACCGCCATAGGGGATGGTGAAACCGACCTCATTAGCGAAGCCAAAACCCACCAGCAAAATGTCACCCAGTTTTTAACCAATATAGAAAAGCTAGAGCCCGCCTATAAAAATCAAATTCAAAAACTAAAGAGCGGTTTATCCCGCTACATGGACAGTGCCGAAAGCCTCACCCTGGGCATGATAGATGGCAGCATTGAACTGTCACAGATGGGCCAGATGGCCAAAAAAATGCACAGTAACTATCAAGAATTCACCGAGGCCCTTAAACAATTTAGAAAACAAGCGCTGGATGATTTTGCCGGGCGCCTAGATCAAGCCAAACAGGAAAGTCAGTCCGCCCTCACCACCGGCGTTATCCTGGGTACTTCGATTATTGCCATACTGATATTAATGGCCTGGTGGGTATCCAGAATTATCACGAGTAACTTGGCACGCATTATCAAAGAGCTGGAAGGCATGGCCACGGGTAAAGGGGATTTAACGGTGCGCCTGCACACCCACTCTCAGGATGAAATGGGCACTCTGGTAGAAAAATTTAATGCCTTTGTTACCCACCTGCAGTTAATGATTAAAGTGCTGGCCAATTTATCAAATGGCGTCACCCAGGGCACCACCGAAGTGAAAGCCGTGGCCAAACATACTCAAGCCGGCATCATAGATCAGCAACATGAGATTCAAATGGTGGCCACCGCCGTGACCGAAATGGCGCAAACTTCTTTGGAGGTTTCAAAAAATGCCGGCGAAGCGTCCAAGGCCACCAACCTTGCCGATACTGAATCTCAAAATGGACAAAAGGTAGTGGTCGACAACATCACCGCCATTACCGACCTAGCACAAGAAATTGAAAGTGCGCGTAATGTTATTCAAACCCTATCGGATCAGGTACAAAAAATTGCCAGCGCCTCACAAGACATTCGCAGCATTGCCGACCAAACCAACTTACTGGCACTAAATGCCGCCATCGAGGCCGCTCGAGCCGGTGAGCAAGGCCGAGGATTCGCCGTGGTGGCCGATGAAGTTCGCACCCTGGCCGGGCGCACCGGGCAAAGCACTAATGAAATAGAAGAGATTATTAAAAGCCTGTTGAGCGGAGCCCAGCAAGCGGTAGACGTGATGGATAAGTCTAAAGAACGGGCCTATCAATCGGTGGAACAATCCAAAACCACGGGAGACTCGCTGCAAAATATTTTAAGTTCCATTCACACCATCAACCAAATGAATCTCTTGGTGGCCAGTTCGGCACAAGAGCAAAGTTCGGTGGCAGAAGAAGTGAGCAAAAATATTGTGCGCATCAATAGCTTCTCGGAGCAAACCGTAACCGATGCGCAAACCACCGCCACTGCCACCAATAAACTCGCGGATCAGTCAGAGCAATTAAAAGCCATCGTTAACGAATTCAAGGTATAATTACCCCTTTGCTTTTGCTCAATTCTAGGGTCAAGATTCATGCTCAACGATACCGGCTGTGAAAATGTTCACGCGATTCAATTTAAACAATCTACTTTAATACTGCTAGACCAGCGTAAACTTCCCCTAGAAGAAAACTACCTGCACTTTAACGATGCCGCCAGTGTGGCTCGCGCCATCACCGATATGGTTGTGCGCGGCGCACCGGCCATTGGTATCACTGCCGCCTTTGGCATTGCTCTACAGGCTCGTCAACAGATTAAGCAACCCGCCTTTAATTTACAGGCTGCATTTGAAGTACTGGCCGCCTCACGCCCCACCGCCGTTAATTTATTCTGGGCACTGGATAAAATGAGGCAGGCTTTAGATGAGTGCGCTCATTTAACTGTGCCGCAGCAGGTGGCATTTTTGGAGAAAAGCGCACACCAAATCTTACAGGATGACATCGCAGCTAATCATAAAATGGGGAAACTAGGAGCCAGCTTAATTGACAGTGGCAGCCAAGTTTATACTCATTGTAACGCAGGGGCTTTGGCCACCGGAGGTTACGGCACGGCTCTGGGAGTTATTCGCAGCGCCCATGAACAGCAAAAAATTTCCATGGTCTTTGCCGGTGAAACTCGCCCTTGGTTGCAAGGTGCCCGTCTTACCGCCTGGGAATTAATGACCGATAATATTCCGGTCACCCTAAGCAGCGAAGGCGCCGCCGGACAATTATTAAGGCAAGGGAAAGTGAAGTGGATCATAGTAGGAGCCGATCGCATTAGCAGCAACGGTGATGTGGCCAACAAAATTGGCACCTACAACCTGGCGGTGCTGGCCAAACATCATAATGTTAAATTCATGGTGGTGGCACCCACCAGCACCTTTGATATGTCCCTGGATAATGGTACTCAAATCCCCATTGAGGAACGCCCCATGGAAGAAGTCACCACCATTAAAAATATAAATATAGCCCCTGATAACTGCCCAGCCATCAATCCATCTTTTGACATCACTCCCCATGAGTTGATTGACGCCATAATTTGCGAGAAAGGCATCATTCATCACCCCAACAAAGAAAACGTTCATAGCGTGGTTAAGTAATTCCCTCAGCCAGCTCTTAAACAGGTGGCTAGCGCAAATGCACTCGACATAAACTATACTGCTGTGTCAGGTAGGCGTTTACATTCAAACGGAAAGAACATGAAATTCTTAATCCTAAGCTGTTTATTAGTATGGCTTCCTCTGGGCCATGCCGCGGACATTATCAGTAATGATGATTTAAAAAAGTCAGAGCTGCCCACCATTCATGAAGAGGAAGATGATGCCACCGCGTTACTGCACGCCATGCAGCGCAAAGATATCATCGAAGAAAAGGCCGCGGGTTTGCCTTTTGTGCTGCTGCCCCACCGGCCTAATTATGTGATGCCCTTTGCCTATACCGATCGACCCTATGAAGATCCCTACGCAGAATTTTTGCAAGATGAATGGCCTGGCTTCAAAAAACTGGAGAGTATTTTTCAAATCAGTGTGAAGTATCAACTGGCCCAATTGGATGAGGCCAATAAATACCGCATCTATGTGGCCTATACCAACAAGTCATATTGGCAGGTTTACAATGAGGACTTGTCTCGCCCGTTTCGGGAAACCAATCATGAACCCGAACTCATTTTACAAATGTCCCCTGGTTGGGATTTTGTTAATCGAGTTACTCTCTCCCTTAATCACCAAAGCAATGGCCAATACCAGGGGTTTTCCAGAAGCTGGAATCGAGTGATCGCCGGATTTTATCATGTGGAAGGTGACTCGGTTTATGGCATTGAACCCTGGTGGCGACTGCCGGAAGATCAGAGCGACGATCCTGACGACCCCAAGGATGACGACAACCCGGATATCTATAAGTATGTGGGATATGCAAATTTCATCTGGTATAAGCGTTTTGGTACGCAGTCGCTGGTGGTGACATTTGGCAACAACCTGGATATTGATGAAAATAAAGGCTGGCAAAACATTGAATGGAACTTCCCCCTCACCCCCAGATTAAGGGGATTTATTCAGTGGCATGAAGGATATGGTCATAGCTTAATTGAATATAACCAATACCAGCGCCGCCTGGGAGTGGGCATAAAAATCACCGATTATTTGTAAAAGTTATTAATCCATAAACCCTGCTAATTGAACGGTGAATTTATTGCAAAAATTCACCGTTAAAACTGTGTTAGCGCTTATAAAGTAATTGCAGAATCGTTAAACTAGCCCTTCTTAATTCTCATCACCTGCTTTTGAACGGCCTACACTGTGCGTTTAAAATTCAGATCGGAGTCACACATGAAAGAAGTCGTTATTGTTGCCGCAGGCCGTAGTGCCATTGGTGCATTTCAGGGGGCCCTTGCTCCATTAAGTGCTGTTGAAATTGGCAGCCAGGTGATTAAAAGCGTACTAGCGCGAGCTGGCATTGAAAAAGAATTGGTAAACGAAGTGATCTTTGGCCAGGTACTCGCAGGTGGCGCGGGCCAAAACCCAGCCCGTCAAAGCGCTATCCATGCAGGCCTGCCTAACAGTACTTCTGCCTTAACCATAAATAAAGTGTGTGGCTCTGGCTTAAAAGCCGTTCACCTTGGCGCCCAGGCCATCGCCCTGGGCGATGCCGACATCATAGTAGCTGGTGGTCAGGAAAGCATGTCCAACGCCCCTCATGTAATGCCTAACTCCCGTACCGGCCAACGCATGGGACCTATTAGTATGGTAGACACTATGATCAATGACGGCCTATGGGATGCGTTCAACGATTACCACATGGGCATCACTGCTGAGAACCTGGCTGAAAAATATGACATCAGCCGAGAAGCGCAAGACGCCTTCGCCGTATCGTCTCAAGAGAAAGCCGTGGCCGCCCAACAGGCCGGCAAGTTTGATGACGAAATTGTAGATATTCGTATTCCACAACGCCGAAAAGATGACCTTATCTTCAATAAAGATGAAGGCCCTCGCGCTGGTATTACCGCTGAAAAATTAGCAGGTATGCGTGCTGCGTTTAAGAAAGACGGTACTGTCACTGCAGCCAACGCCTCATCATTAAATGATGGTGCCGCTGCGGTTATTTTGGCCAGCAAAGAAAAAGCACTGGAATTGGGCTTGCCTATTTTGGCCACTATTAAAGCTCACGCCAATGCAGGGGTTGATCCTAGCATTATGGGCATCGGCCCAGTAACCGCTAGCCAGCAGTGCTTGAAAAAAGCCGGCTGGGAAATCGCTGAGCTGGACCTCATTGAAGCCAACGAAGCCTTCGCGGTACAGTCTTTGTCAGTGAGCAAAGACCTTGAATGGGATATGGAAAAAGTAAACGTGAACGGCGGCGCCATTGCCCTGGGTCACCCCATCGGTGCATCAGGCTGTCGTATCCTAGTTACCCTGTTGTTTGAAATGCAGAAACGCGATGCTAAAAAAGGTTTGGCTACCTTGTGCATCGGCGGCGGCATGGGTGTATCGCTGGCCATAGAACGCGCATAAAAATACAAGCACGCTCTGGGTTCACTAAATCCAGAGCGTGTTTCATCCTAGTGTATGGTGCAATCTATTCCCGGAATCACATTGCCAAACTCGGCCGGCAGGATGGAATGTTTGTTCACCACTAGAGTGTCGTACACATCCAAGTTTTGCGCACTTGCGCAGCCCTCTATGCTCTCCAGCAGTACACAAGTGGCCTCTATGCTATCTAGGGCACTGATAATACAACTCTTGTATCCCACCTCGGTATGAATGGCCGCTAAATCACCAATATCCAGCTCACTCATAATCGTAACCACGTCACCTGCCAAAAAAACGTCAGCATTACAGGGTTCAATAAAGTGCGCCGCTGCCACCACATGTAAGATATCCACCACGTCTGAATCGGCTAAATCCAGAGTAGCCGAGGCATCCACCTCCAGGTCGAGCATTTTTCTGAGTAACAGGTGAAACAAAGAGATGTCTTCATCCGTCCAGCCAATGTCTTCTATGGCGCTATGGGGGCTGGGGATATCTGTGGATAATAAGATTTCATGTTTGGAATGGGCATCCAGCTCTGGCATGACCACGTTGACTTGCTGAACCCCAGTGCCGGCCACATCTGCCAGGCGCCATCTTAAGGGGTGTTTTGCTAATTGTGTCATAGTCGGCCTCCGTTATTCTTGCCGCTTCACACGCTGGGCGAAGTAAAATCACTGCCCGAGGATCAAACCCCATAAACTCATCATATGGGGTTATATTAATGTTCTAAAACTTTTAGTTACCCTCTTATTAGCTACTACTAACTACCTTATCCATCAAATATCCTTAAGTATAGTCAAGCTTTAGAGGTTATAATTATAACGATTACATTTTTAAATGGATTTATCACCTAGGGCCCCTTATGCAACGCATGCAAAGTACCTTCCGTTTTGCCATATCTGTCGTTATTTTTTTAGCTCTTGGGGCTTGTGCCTCGTTACCGGATGATAAAAATCTAAAGAGCCATGCCCAGTCTGTGGCCACTACCAGTAAATTATCCAGCGCCTCATTATTACAACGCGCAAAACTAAAAATACAAAAAGGCAAGAGTGAGGCCTTAAGTTTGTATGCCCCCAGCTACTTAGAAAATGCCCACAACAGCTATCAAGAAGCTCGCGAGGCCTATAAAGAAAAAGATGACGACGACACTATTAAAGAACTCACCCAATTAAGTATCGAGTATATCAATTCAGGTTTACGCAATAAAAAAGTGGTGAAAGACACTCTAAAAAAGAGCCTTAAACATCGCCAACTGCTGCTCACTCTTAAAGCCAACAAACACTTCCCACAGGCCTTTAACATCGTTGAAGAGCACTTTTTAGAGCTGGTAAAATCCATCGAGCAAAGAAAATTGGACGCTGCCCTCTCGGCCCAGCGCGAAGTATTAAAAGAAATGAGCACCCTGGAAGTAAAAACCATAGGTTTCACTCACCTGTCAAAAGCAGAAGAGATGTTAAACAAGGCTCAGCAACTGGATGCCCAGGAACTACTGCCCAAAACTCACTTGCAAACCATCAACAAGTTAGCAGCGGCTCGTTTGTTTATTGGTAAAAACCCCAGAAAAAAATCCAAAATTAACAAAATTACCCGCAACAGTGTCTTTGCCAGTCAACGGCTCTATTATCTGGCGCGCCACGCCAAGCGTCTGGAGGACATGGAAACATCCAACATTGAAAAGTCGGTGTTATTGCATGAGGAACAGTTACAGCGAGTTAGTAGTGCGGCCAAGCTAGGGGATGTGGGCAATCTTTCCTTTACCGATCAGAGCATCATACTGTCTGAGCAGTTAAGTAAATTAACGACAAAAAACAAACACACGGGAAAGTCGTCTAACAAGATCACAACCAAGGAATTGGACAAGTGGAAACGCAAGGTGGTGCTACTGCAACGAGAAGTGAAACGCTTGCGCAAAAAGCTAAAGCAATGAGGCCGCAGCCCCATGATTAGCCATTCATCTGGGTGAGCAGTTCCTGGCGGGAGGCGATCATGGTTTTATAGGTTTTCATTAAACTGAAGCGATGGGGCGCTTCTTCTACCTGCAAGCGCTTAAGCTGACTTTCCAGCTTGGTAATTTCATTTTGTAGGCGGGACACAATTTCATGATTGCTGCCCTCACCCCGTAAACGATAACTCTCTTGCGCCATCCCATGTTCCCTATGTACCAATGTTCAATCAGGCCATGTTACCAGTTTCAGCAAAAATAGGTATGCCAGTTTCCGACAAGTGGCGTAAGACATTGCTTACAAGGTAAATGGGCACTCACAAAAAGTTACATTACCACCCCTTAGTGATCGACTGTTAGTCAATCCTTAAACCTGTTGAAGGCCACCACTGTAGGAACAATAGCCAGGGTATGCACATAGGTTTATAATGCGCCCCTTAAAATTATTAGAGCATGGTGATATCCGTGGTGAAGAAGTTGTACATTAAGACCCATGGTTGTCAGATGAACGAATACGATAGCTCCCGCATGGCGGACCTTTTGGGGGATTCCCATGAGATGGAGCTAGTGGACACCCCGGAAGAAGCGGACGTATTACTGTTAAATACCTGCTCTATACGCGAAAAAGCCCAGGAAAAAGTCTTTCATCAGCTGGGCCGCTGGAACAAACTCAAGAAGAAAAACCCCGACCTTGTCATAGGCGTGGGTGGCTGCGTGGCCAGCCAGGAAGGGGAAGCCATTCGTAAACGTGCCCCCCAGGTCGACATGGTATTTGGCCCTCAGACTTTGCATCGCTTACCCCAGTTTGTGGATGCCAGCGCCAACAAAATCCCAGTAGTGGATGTGACCTTCCCCGAAATTGAGAAATTTGACCATCTGCCCGCTCCCAAAGTAGAGGGCGCTTCGGCGTTTGTCTCCATCATGGAAGGGTGCAGCAAGTACTGCACGTTCTGTGTGGTGCCCTACACTCGCGGCGAAGAAGTGAGTCGCCCGTTTGACGATGTGATGGTGGAAATCCAGCAACTGGCCGATCAGGGGGTGCGCGAGGTAAACCTGCTGGGCCAAAACGTAAATTGCTACGAAGGGCACACCAAAGACGGTGATGTCATGGATCTGGCCGATGTGATTACCGCCGTGGCCGACGTGGACGGCATTGACCGTATCCGCTTCACCACCAGCAACCCGCTTGAGTTTAGCGACAGCCTCATTCAAGCCTTTGCTGAGGTGCCTGAATTGGTAAGCCACCTGCATTTACCGGTTCAAAGTGGCTCCAACAAGATTTTGGCGGCCATGAAGCGTGGTCACGAAGTGGATATGTACATCGAAAAAATCCGCCGCATCCAACAGGTGCGCCCGGATATTAGCATCAGCTCAGACTTCATTATTGGCTTCCCAGGAGAGAACGAACAAGACTTCCTGGATACTATGTCTCTCATTGCTGAGATTGGCTTCGATACCTCTTTCAGCTTCGTCTACAGCCCTCGTCCGGGTACACCTGCGGCCGAGCTTGAGGACGATACCCCCATGGACACCAAGAAACAGCGCCTGCAAATACTGCAAGACCGCATCACCCAAAATGCCCAGCAAATTGGCCGACGCATGGTGGGCAAGGTAGAAACCATTCTGGTCACCGGCGTGTCTCGCAAAGACCCGGGCAAGCTCATGGGGCGCTCCGAGAATAACCGCTCGGTTTACTTCCCCTGCGACGACCAGAGCTTGATTGGTAAGTTTGTTAAGATCAAGATTGAAGAATCCCTTACCAACAGCCTGATTGGCCGCTTATTATTGGAAGAAGGGGTGTTTTAACACCCTGCTCTTTCATAGCGACTTTACTCCCAGTTGTGGACATAATAACTAGATGACAACCGCCAACGCCCATACGCGTACCGCCCAAAGTGAGTTCTACCTAGAACCAGAAGACGCTCGCCGCCTGTCTAACTTGAGCGGCCATCTGGACAGCCACATCAAGCAAATCAGCAAACACTTTCAAATTAGAGTGTTTAACCGTGGCAACCACTTTAAAGTGGCCGGCGAGGCGCGAAGCGTGGATCATGCCACGCAAATTATTCAGCGCCTGTACCGCGAGACCCACAACGGCACCGATATCACCAGTGAGCTGATTCAGCTGTTGTTGCAAGAGGCCGACATCGATATCGCCTATAACAAACAACACAGCGATGAAGGACACCACAAACCCGTGGTATTGCGCACCCCCAAGCTGATCATAAAACCCCGCGGCCCTAACCAGCAGAACTATGTACGTTCCATCATCAAGAATGACATTAATTTTGGCATTGGCCCGGCCGGTACCGGCAAGACCTATTTAGCCGTGGCCTGTGCGGTGGAAGCGCTTCTACGTGACGACGTGCAAAAGGTCATCCTAGTGCGTCCGGCAGTGGAAGCCGGTGAAAAATTGGGCTTTTTACCCGGAGACTTGGCGCAAAAAATCGATCCTTACCTGCGCCCTTTATACGATGCCTTGCACGAAATGCTGGGCTACGAAAAAGTCACTAAGCTGCAAGAGCAAAATATCATTGAGATAGCGCCCTTGGCCTATATGCGCGGTCGCACCTTAAGCAACGCCTACGTTATTCTGGATGAAAGCCAAAACACCACCAAAGAACAAATGAAGATGTTTTTAACCCGCATCGGCTTTGGCACTAAAGCCGTGGTGACCGGCGACATCACTCAGGTGGATTTACCACGGGGCACTCGCTCTGGCCTTGCCCATATTATGCATGTATTAAAAGATGTGGACGGCATTGGGTTTACCCAGTTTGCCAATAAAGATGTGGTGCGCCACCCGCTGGTGCAACGCATAGTCGACGCCTACGATGTGCATGAGGCGCAGGTGGTGGCTCAAAACCTAAAAAAAGAAATGGAAGACAAAGCCAGTGGATCCAAACCATAATGAATGTGCATGAAGCCCAAGCAGTAGCGCAAAACCTAAAAAGAGAGATGGAAGACAAAGCATGATTATCGTGGACATGCAGATTGCCAGCGAGCATAAAGAACTGCCTAGTCAGGAACAACTCACCCTGTGGGCACAAACCGCACTGCAAGGTTTAAAAGATGAAGCCGAATTAAGCATTCGCCTGGTGGATGAAAGCGAAAGCCAACAACTTAATTTGGAGTATCGTGGCAAGGACAAACCTACCAATGTATTGTCTTTCCCCTTTGAAGTGCCCGAAGCATTACAGGGATTAGATGAGGTAGGCCACCTTATTGGCGACCTCATCATTTGCACCCAGGTAGTGGAAAATGAAGCCAAGCAACAAAATAAGTCACTCATGGACCATTGGGCGCACATGGTGGTACACGGCTGCTTGCATTTGTTAGGGTACGACCATATAACGGATGAAGAGGCGCAGGTAATGGAAGATTTAGAGCGCGTTATCCTTAGCAAACTGGACATTAGCGACCCCTACCTTCTGGATGAAGAGCGCTAATTGAAGACGAATGACTGAAGCGTAATTATTAAAAAATAGTTACTCCATATTAATCACCGAATGAGACTATGAAAGAGCGACCGAAAACTCCTGTATTTGGCTGGCTGGCCAACTTGAATATATTCAAGGGCAATCCCAAGAGCCGCAAAGAAATCAAACACCTGTTGCGTGAAGCACAGGAACGCGAGCTGGTGGACAGCGACGCCCTCTCCATCATGGAGGGCGCCATTCAGGTGGCCGACATGCAAGTGCGTGAGATCATGATTCCACGCTCGCAGATGGTGTGCGTCAGCATCGACCAAAAGCCCAAGGAGTTTTTAGCCAACATCATAGAGTCTGCTCACTCTCGTTTCCCGGTATTAGGAGAAACAGAAGATGATGTGCTGGGCATATTATTGGCCAAGGATTTACTGGACCTAGTACTGGAAGAAAACACCGATAACTTTCGTATTAAAGACATCATTCGCCCAGTAACGTTTGTGCCAGAAAGCAAACGCTTAAATGTATTGCTTAAAGAATTTCGCGCCACCCGCAATCACATGGCCATAGTGATTGATGAATACGGTGGCATCGACGGCCTAGTGACCATCGAAGATGTGCTGGAACAAATTGTGGGCGATATTGAAGACGAACATGATTTTGACGAAGACGAAAATTTCATCAAACAAATTGATGATACGACCTTCATGGTAAAGGCCCTCACCCCCATCGACGATTTCAACGAGGTGTTTGGTTGCCAATTTTCAGAAGAGGAATTTGATACCATCGGAGGCATAGTGGTTGAGAAATTTGGCCGCCTGCCTGACTGCGACGAGAGCATTACCATCGGCCCGTTCAGTTACAAAATTGCCAACGCCAACAGCCGGCAAATACACTTATTAGAAGTGACTCGCATCGAACAAAACGGTTAACCTAGGCCCGCTATTGCGGGACAGAATAAGAAGAATATTTTGCAAACAACAACACTTCTACCCATGTTTTCATGGATAAATCGACCTGGCTTTCCAGGTCATTTTTTTGCTTTATTGTGCGGCGCCATACTGCCATTTAGCTTTGCCCCTTATGATATTTGGCCCCTGCAGTTTGTGGCGGTGGCGTTATTTTATGTCTCCCTTAAACATTTAACCCCGCGCCAAGCCCTGTGGCGCGGATGGTGGTTTGGGTTAGGTACTTATGCCGCCGGCGTCAGCTGGGTGTATGTGAGCATACATGTGCACAGCCATACTCCAGCGGTGCCTGCGTTTTTTATGACGCTATTTTTTGTAGCCGGATTGGCGTGGTTTTTTGCCGCCATGAGTTACAGTTTTCAGAAATTCTTTAGCCAACAAAAATATGCCTTCATTGCTTTTGCCTGTACCTGGTTATTATTTGAATGGAGTCGCAGTTGGTTTTTAACCGGCTTTCCCTGGCTGTACCTGGGAGACGCACACATCAATACCCCACTAAAGGGTTTCGCCCCTTTGTTGGGTGTATATGGCATCGGTTTCATGGTAACGCTAAGTGCGGCACTGGTGCGAGATTGGCCCTGGTCTACACAATGGAAAAAGGGCCTGGCACTATTGGCAGCCCCTTGGGCATTAGGCGCCTGCTTGTCCTTAATTTCCTGGACCCAGAGCGTTGAAAACGGCGACATTCAAGTGGTGGCCATTCAGGGCAATATTCCTCAAGAGCGCAAGTGGTTAGCGGAAGAAATCTACCCCACGTTAGAGAAATATCGCAGCGCCAGCGAAAAAAACTGGCAGGCCGATTTAATTCTTTGGCCCGAGACCGCCATTACCGTGTTACATCATCAAGCTAAAGAATATTTAAAGTATCTTGATGAAGAAGGGCAAAAAAATAACAGTACTTTAATTACCGGCATTCCTTACCAACAAGGACCAGATGAACATTATCCTGGTGCCTATCACAACAGTATTTTAGCTCTGGGTGAAGGCAGTGGTTTATACCACAAGCAAAAACTGGTGCCCTTTGGTGAATACATGCCACTACCCGATAGCTGGCGCCCATTACTTGAATTTTTCAACATTCCCATGTCTGAATTTAGACCCGGCTCAGATCAGCAATCGCTATTAAAGGTAAGCAGCGAAACAACGACTTACAACATTGCGCCCTTCATTTGTTATGACGTGGCCTACCCTGACTTTGTAGCATCGCTTGCCCGCGACAGTGGCTTAATGATTACCATCAGCAACGATGCCTGGTTTGGCAGCAGCATTGGCCCTAAGCAACACTTGGGGCTGGCACGCATGCGCGCTCTAGAAAATGGCCGCTATCTATTGCGCAGTACCAACACAGGCATCACCGCATTAATTGATCATAGGGGAGACATTGTGGCGAGCCTGCCGCAGTTTGAGTACGGCGTATTAAAAGCTCAGGCCCAAATTATGAGCGGCAATACCCCGTTTAATATTTGGGGTAGCTGGCCGCTGTTGATATTTTGCTTTGGTTTTTTAGGCTGGCTCACGTATCTAAAACGCGCCACCCAACCTCAGTCTAACGACGCCAATGAGCAGCAAGTTTAGTAGAGCACTAGGCCAGCTGCAGCCTGGCCAGTTCATTTTGATTGCGTAACGCATCCGCTTTACAGCCAAATAATTGAATATCATTTGGGGTGATAAGAATAACCTTGTCATCCTTCAAGCCCACAAAGCCGGCCCGATATTCACTAACAAACCCTTGCTCGCTTAACTCAAGACAACTCGCTTCGGTTAAATCCACCAGCTCCATGAGCCCGTTACCTAGTTCATCATTGATGAGCATGGCGTTTTTATAAAGGGCTAAAAAATCCTTGTGCAACACCAACACTAACCCATTGGAAAAAGTTAACCATTGAGTATGCGCCTGCACGCCTGTTGCGAAGTACTCACATTTTTCTATGATGTCGGAACTGCCCGATAAAATCATGATTCAACCCATTAGCCATTTTTAACCCAGTTTACTACATGCTGGAGATATAGTTGGCCAAAGGTTCAATCTCGTCCTGTTTAATGGCTCGCATGATTTTCACCATGGGGGAATTTGAACGAGCTTTTTCACCGTGTTTAAAGGCATTAAGGGTTTTCAGCAAAAAGGCTTTTTTCTGCCCCGCCAGGCGCGGCAGATCTTTATTGCCTAAACCCGTCTCCCCATGACAGGCAAAACAGAAACTCTGGTACCTTTCCTTGCCCTGTACCGAGCCCTCATGATTCTCACTCACCGCCACCTTTCTGGACGCAAAGTATAAGGCGATATTAATGCGCTCTTGCTCGGTGAGCATCTTGGCTAACTGCTGCATCACGTAATTTTTACGATCTCCACTGGCAAACAACTGAAACTGCTTTAACAGGTATTCCGGGTTCTGCTGGGCCAGATTGGGGATGTACTCTTTAACGCTATTGCCATCTTTACCATGACAATAACCACACAACAAAGAGCGCTCCTTGCCCGCTGCGATAGCCGCTTGATAAGCGTCTGCATCGCCCTTAATTTGGGTCATTTGCTCATTTAGGCTATCGTATTCCGTCGCCCAACCCGCCCCTGACAAGACTAGACTCACTGACAAAAATAAGGTTTTAAACAACACGTATTAACTCTCAATTGGTACCCAATATAGGAGGCGCAAGGTATCCAAATGGAGAGTCCATATCAATAACGTGCCGACACTTCCCTCAAGAAGTTAAGCAAAACCTAATATGGATCAATGTTTGGCATATTCAAGGTCCAATTAACCCCCAAAAAAGCCATTAAAGTCTGCGGCCAGGGGGGCGAAAGAGCGGCGGGTAACTAGTGCCCTAACGGCCAATCTAAGGTATCCTTGGCAGCTATTTTTTTAAGCAAGCTCGTCAAACATGCAAGAGTCATATAACCCCAAAGAAATCGAGTCTCAGGTACAGCAAGACTGGGCCAAAAATCAGGTCTTTAAGGCCGTAGTAGACAACAATCGTGAGAAATTCTACTGCCTCTCCATGTTCCCTTACCCGTCGGGCCGATTACACATGGGCCACGTGCGCAACTACACCATAGGCGATGTAATTGCTCGCTATCAGCGCATGCAGGGTAAAAACGTGATGCAACCCATGGGTTGGGACTCATTTGGTTTGCCAGCTGAAAATGCCGCCATCAAACACAACGTGGCACCAGGCAAGTGGACTGACGAAAACATCGATTACATGAAGGACCAGTTAAATACCTTGGGGTTTGGTTATGACTGGGATAGAGAACTTGCCACCTGTAAACCTGAATACTATCGCTGGGAACAATGGTTTTTCACCAAACTGGTAGAAAAAGACCTGGCCTACAAAAAAGTATCGGCAGTAAACTGGTGCCCTCACGATAAAACCGTATTGGCCAACGAACAGGTTATCGACAACTGCTGCTGGCGTTGTGACACCCCTATTGAACGCAAAGAAATTCCTCAGTGGTTTATCCGCATTACCAATTACGCCGAAGAATTACTGAACGATTTAGACCAGCTAGACGAATGGCCTGAAAAAGTGAAAGCCATGCAACGTAACTGGATTGGCAAGAGCCAGGGCGTTGAGATGACCTTTGACATTAAAGGCCGTGAAGACAGCCTTGAGTCTATTAAGAGTTTAGACATCTATACCACCCGCCCAGACACCCTAATGGGCGTGAGTTACTTAGCCGTAGCCGCCGGTCACCCATTGGCCATCGAAGCCGCCCAAGGTAACAGCGAGTTAACCGCGTTTATCGAAGAATGTAAGTTAGGCGGCACCGCCGAAGCCGACATTGCCACCATGGAGAAAAAAGGTTGCGCCACCGGCATTACCGCCATTCACCCTATCTCGGGCAAAGAAGTGCCTGTATGGGTCGCCAACTTTGTATTGATGGGTTACGGCACCGGTGCTGTGATGGCCGTTCCTGCTCACGATCAACGTGATTTTGAATTTGCTAAAAAGTACAACCTTGAGATTAATCAGGTCATTGCCCCAGCCAAAAAAGAAGAGTGCGACATTGAAAACGCCGCCTTCACCGAGAAGGGCAAGCTTATCAACTCAGGTGAGTTTGACGGGCTAACCTCGGCCAAGGCCTTTAAAGCCATTACCTATAAGTTAACGCAATTAGGCAAGGGCAAAACCCAAACCAACTACCGCCTAACCGACTGGGGCGTGAGCCGCCAGCGTTACTGGGGCACACCTGTGCCCATGATCAATAAAGCCAATGGCGAGCAAGTCGTCACGCCTGAGCACATGTTGCCGGTTGAGCTACCCACAGACGTGGTCATGGACGGGGTGAACAGCCCCATTAAAAATAACCCTGACTTTGAAAACATTGAATTTGGCGGCGAGCAGGCATTCCGTGAAACCGATACCTTCGATACCTTCATGGAGTCATCTTGGTATTACGCCCGTTATTGCTCGCCACAAGACGACACACAAATGATTGACCCACAGGAAGCCAATTACTGGCTACCTGTGGACCAATATATTGGTGGCATCGAACACGCCATCTTGCACTTGTTATACGCGCGCTTCTTCCACAAATTATTGCGTGATGCTGGCCTTGTACAAGGGGATGAGCCTTTCAAGAAGCTGTTGTGTCAGGGCATGGTATTGGCCGATGCGTTTTCTTACCAGAATGAGAATGGCGGTAAGGAATGGGTTAACCCAGGTGATGTAGAGCTTGAGCGTGACGATAAGGGCCGTGTACTTAAGGCAAGCTTTGAAGACAAGGTATTAAGCCACGAGGGCATGATCAAGATGTCCAAGTCCAAGAACAATGGTGTGGACCCGCAAGAAGCCATCGACTTGTACGGCGCCGACGTGGTGCGTTTGTATACCATGTTTGCCGCGCCTCCAGAGCAGTCCTTGGAATGGTCAAATTCCGGGGTACAGGGCGCTCAGAAATTCTTACAGCGTATCTGGCGCTTGGCCACCGAGGTTCTTGATGGCCAAACCATTGAAGCACTGAACAGCGATGCCTTAGACGACAACCTTAAAGCCGCCCGTCGCAAGACTCATGAAACCATTCAAAAGGTAAGCGACGACATTGGCCGCCGTTACGCGTTTAACACTGCCATTGCTGCCATCATGGAGTTGATGAATACGCTAACCAAGCTAGACAAAAAAGACAGCGCCGCGCGCAGTGTATTGAAAGAAGCGTTGAATGCCATCACCCGTATGCTGGCCCCTATTACGCCACATATTAGTCATACCCTATGGCAAGAACTGGGCAATGACGATTCTATTTTGGATGCTCCATGGCCTGAAGTGGATGAATCGGCCCTAGTACGCACCAGCATTCAAATTGTGGTGCAGGTGAACGGCAAGGTACGTGGCAAGATTGACGTGCCAGCCAATGTGGACCAGGACGGTGCCATCGCCGCCGCTAAGCTGGATGAAAAGGTACAAAGCTTCATCGACGGCAAAACCATACGTAAAGAGATTTATGTACCGGGCCGCTTAGTGAACATTGTTGCTAACTAGCGTTGTTATGTAGGAGGTCACCCCGTGGCCGATTCTCTATCGGGCAGGGGCTGCCCTCCTACAACAGCCAAATAATTATTAAGAGCCAGGGAAACATGCTGACAATACGCCGAAACATCCTATTACTGATCACCCTGTTCATGGTGGGTTGCGGCTGGCACCTTAAGGGCCAGGTGGAATTGCCCATCGGCCTGCGAATTTTGAACCTGCAAGCCAGCGCGGTGAGCTTTGATACTCAAAAGCTGCTGAAGCAGGCTCTTGTGAGCAATGGGGTCACCCTGGCCCTGGATGCCCCTTATACCCTTAAGATTCTGCAAGACACGGCCAAGAAGCGCACCCTGGCCGTTACCACAGGTGCCCGCGCCAGCGAATTTGAACTGATTCAAACCCTTAAGTTTGTATTGCTTGATGACAAGGGAGAGCCGCTTGGCGTGCCCTTGGAAGTTACCACCTATCGCACTCAGCTGTACGATAACGACGCGGTCATAGGCAAAGCACAGGAAGAACAGAACCTGCGCCGTCAAATGAAGCGCGATAACGCCAGCAAGCTGTTACAGCGTTTACAAAAAGTATCCCTTAAGCGCAGCGAGTCTTAACGTGCGCCTTAAACCAGAGCAACTTGGCCAACACCTGCAGCAAGGGCTAAAACCCCTTTACATCATCAGTGGTGACGAGCCCCTGCTAACCCAGGAACTGGGGGATCAAATACGGGCCGCCGCCCGCCACAATGGCTTTGATGAGCGGGAAGTTCACAATGTAGACGCCAAGTTTGATTGGGGGACGTTGTTGGAGTCGGCCAATGCCTTGTCTTTGTTCAGCTCACGTAAGGTCATTGAGATTCAGCTGCCTGGCGGCAAGCCTGGCGATAAAGGTGGCAAGGCCTTAAGCGCCCTAATGGCCCAGCCCAACCCGGACAACCTTATATTATTGGTATTGCCCAAGGTGGATAAAGGCACCCAAAACAGCAAGTGGTTCAAGACCCTGGATAAAGTAGGTGCCTTCATCGCCCACTGGCCCATCGAGCGCTCACAGCTACCCGGCTGGATCGCCAACCGCATGCGGGGCTACCAGATGTCGGCCGATCGTGAGGCTTTAGCCTTATTAGCCGACCGCACCGATGGCAACCTGCTGGCCGCCGCCCAGGAGATTGAAAAGCTGAGGATGCTGGGTAACCCCAAAATCACCCTGGACGACATTGAAAATTCAGTGGGGGATGCCAGTCGTTACGATGTGTTTGCCCTAAGCGAGACGGCATTAAAGGGCGATAGTGTGCGCAGCCTGCATATCTTAAGTGTGTTACAAGCCGAAGGCCTGCATGCTCTGCAACCCTTGGCGATACTGGCCAACGACATTCGTTTGCTTATGAGTTTTAGCCAGCTCACCAGTAACGGCCTGCCCGAAGATAAGGCCTTGCAGCAGCTAAAAGTGTTCTGGCCCAAGAAACAAAGCCAGATAAAAGGGGCGGCCCGTCGCCTGTCTGTTAAGAATGTGCAGCAAAGCTTAATTTTGTGTAAACAAATCGACTTTGCCTGCAAAGGTTTGTTACAAGATGACGCATGGCGCCTGCTCAGCCAGCTGATTATAAAACTTTGTGGCATGAGCATTGTGCCTGATAGAGCCTAGGGCTTTTAAAAGCGTCGCCTAAAGCACAAAACCCCCTCCAAACTAGGGCTAAGTCTCACTTTTAGCCCTAATCATTCCATTTCCTCTCTCGATTACATTAAAGCTGTTTGTCATCACCATTGCTCACTAAACACTCACGGACATAACACGCCAGCTCACCGATACTTAAAACATGAAATAACACACGCATTTGACGCAAGCAGTGAGGCTATTATGGGTTATGCAATTCAACAGGAAGCAAACAACGCTGATTTAATTTGGGGATTAAATCATATTACTCAACAGCAGCGCGCCACAGATTTTGTTAAGCGCTTTGAAAACAAACTGTGTGTGTATTCGCCCAGTGTGAGTCAGCTGTACAGCAACTACAGTATTTTCTTTCCTGAAGATCAAAACAAAAGCATGGTGGTATTGCCTGACCCTTATTCGTTTCATGACACGTTTAATCACATTCCAGAAGAAGCCATTCAGCCCACTGGTTTGCACATTATTCCAGGGGAAACTATTAACCGTGAAGGCTTGTATATTGTTATCACCCAGAAAGATAAAAATGTGCGTTCAATTCCAATTCCGTTTAAAGAAGGTTTACGTCAAATATTAAAACGCTTTCAAGGTAACGATCCGTTTTTGCCTATCTTGAAAAAAGGTGACCTTAGAGAATTTGATTCCGACATGCCTTGTTTGCACCTGCACAGATTACGTTTAGGTGCGCTGGATAATTTTTCAATGCTGGAGCGTTTGGGTGTTAAAAATATTATCAGTGAAAAAATTATGGGAATTTATCGTGAAGCATAATTCATAGAAGGCAGCGGTGAATAAAATAAAATTGGGGAGTCATGGATGACGATTGCCGCTCACTGAGCGGCTTTTTTATGTACAGGATGTACGGTATGACGCGGTGCCATGGATGGCAAGGAGCGGCGTTGTGCAGCTGCCACTATCTAATTATGGTCGGTATCCTAAAGTTGCAGGAACAATATTTTAGGGTATGTCCAGGGATGGACGGTATGACGCGGTGCCATGGATGGCAAGGAGCGGCGTTGTGCAGCTGCCACTATCTAATTATGGTCGGTATCCTAAAATTGCAGGAACAATATTTTAGGGTATGCACAGTCAAGGTTTTTGCTCCAGGAAAATCCTAAGCACTTACATCCATGTAAGCAATGATAGAATACCAATAGACTTAATTGAGGTCGCGGTGTCACCGTCCATGAGAGCTCTTTGGCACCCATCGACAATTGCTCCATGTATTGCCCTAATAAGTCACCTTCGTGTGACAATGCCAAAACATCTCACTCAGAACAAGTGTTAATCCACCTATCGTCAAACAGGCTAATAATTAATTTATTGTCGGGGTGTGAATTAGGAAGGAGTTTATAAAATGAGAGGGTACAGTCATTGAACAATTCAGGAATTTCCCTATTTATCTGATAATAGATAAACCACAGACTTTTGGCCGAACATTAATTAACAACATAAATATTCAATCAAAAACTAAAACTCAATCCAAATTGAACCCGAGTTTTATCTTCATAAACATTCCCCGTCAATACATAAGGATCTGATGACAAGTCACGTTGAAACGTCGCACTTAACTCCAATTCATAACTAGCTACGTTTAAAATTTTTGCCAGCCGCCCATCAATGCGTTCAATCAAAAACCGGTCATCGGCTTCATCGCTTAACTGATCCATTTTATCGGCCTTCATATAACTAAGTGTTGAGTTGAGTTGAAAAGGCCAACTTTGCAACCAGGAAAGTGTCGTGGTATTTTGTGCATAAATACGCAACATGACAATTTCTCGATTATTAGTACTGGCATTAGTAAATGCTCCCACCACACCTGCATTCCATCGAATCTGACCTTTTTCCCAGGGAGTAAAATTCAACATCCACTCCACCCCTTCAAAACGAATACTAAGATTTTCTTCGGTGGTGAATTCGGACAACCTAAGAGATTGATAGTACACATCGGCTAAATGTTCATGAAAGATACGAACATCAGCCTCTAGGTCCAACCAAGCCACTCGCCCGTAATAGCCTATTTCATAAGATTCTATAAACTGATGATCAAGTGTATTTGGACCCTGCTGGTTTTGATAAAAACTGGTGCCATTTAGACTTGCTGTACTTTGTGCACCATCCAAAGTGAAAGTCCAATCCGCTTTTTGTTCAAACAAGTCAGGGCTGCGCACCGACTCACTATAAACAGCCCGCAAGGATTGACTGGGAGTAACCTTATAATTAAGGGCCACTCTGGGGGCATATACAAAGTCGGCACTGCTCTCTTTTTCTGTCATCAACCCCAAATGAACGTTCAATACATCGCTTGCCTGCCAAGTAGCACTGCCAAATAAACGAGCGGTATTATTGGTCAGCCGTCCACCTAAATAGGTATGTGATTCCACCGCATCGCGTCGAAAGCTGGCTCCACTTACCATGGTTAACTCTGGAGAATAAATAAAGGTATCTTGAATTTCCACATCGAAACGATATTCATCAATGTCAGCATTGATGGTGCCGTTAACCGGGACTAACCCCGTTGCTCCAGGGTATAGAGTAATTACAGAGGTTGCTAAATCCACTTCCGCTTGAGTCGTAATAAAAGGAGTGGGATCAGCCCCAGCTGTAATAGCATTAGCCGCATCTGGATTAAGCGTAAATAATTCACGTAAATCATCATCTAAAAAAGCCACTGGCACGTTTGCTACATCTATAGCCTGTCGCTGGCTATATTGGGTGGCATAAGTATTAATCTGTAGCTGGTGTTTATGACTGTAATCCCTAGTCCAACGTAAACCGAGCTCCAGACGCGCTTCACTCACTTCATTTTGATTGGTTTGATAGGCCACCTGATCGGCCAGTTCTTTATTGGCATCTAAATAAACTAAAGAAGTCTCCAGTTCCCCAGCAGAATCCAATGGGCGATGGGTTTCTATATCAATGAAGCGCGCACTACGATGATCTTTCTGACCTTCAAAACCGTCATCTGTTTTTTGGGCAAAAGAGACACGATAGTCGGTATCACCCATAACGCCGCCATCTTTTAAGTAAATATTGTCTTCACCGTTATTGCCCTTTTTTACCGATACCGTAGAGCCATAGGTATCGGCAGGGTGCTTGGTTAAGATATTAATAATGGCCTGAAAGGCATTTGAGCCATAGCTAGCGGCATTGGGGCCACGAACAATTTCGATACGGCTAATATCTTCCATAGCCACCGGCATTTCAAACCAGCTCACCGCCGCCACCACCGAGCGGTACATGGAACGGCCATTCACTAGCACTTGCAGGTTTTTGGGAAAGGCAGCCGGACCGCCATGGTAATGCACCGCATCGCTGTTGTTGTTGCGATCGGGGCCCACCATCATGCCAGGCACATAGCGCAATAATTCAGATAGCGAGGTGACCCCCAACTGCTTAATTAAGTCGGCCTCAAGAATGGTCACACTGGCCGGCACATCGGCCTGGTGTTGCTGAATACGGGTGGCGGTTAGTACCACCGGCATGGAAAACTCTTCGAACTCGGGCAGTTCATTAAAAGCACCAAATTCCATCTCTTGCTGCGCCCAATTGCTTGCACTAAAAACAAAGGTAACAATAAACCAAAAAAACACACTGCTGCTTTTCATTATCCATCACACCCCAATAAGTGCCAGTAACAGACACAGTCCAACCTTCGCTAATAAATAGCGCCTGATGGTTGGGCTAAATAAGCCAAGTTATTTTTGAGTATAGATGAGATTTACAAAGTGCAATATTTGCACAACATAGAATTGTTACGCTGAAATAGGCTCTTGGTCATCAAACCAAGCGCCCTGTGTTTGACTAGGCGTTGTTATAGCGGGCTTTGACAATGCGCGACAA